>ERZ808252.1746-NODE-1746-length-14924-cov-3.285023_pt1 | contig 14924 bp, 11 predicted proteins | sample MGYA00521242_ERZ808252 | MGnify/ENA primary metagenome ERZ808252 (study PRJEB31516, sample SAMN03275581) | gut metagenome | biome: mammalia-associated habitat; material: feces | host: Papio cynocephalus | place: Kenya | collected 2012-08-07 ...
CATAAAATTCTGGTAAAACAAACGGGCGACCAATGGTCGCCCCTACAAAACGAATCTGAATTTCAGATGGACGAATCACGGAAAATAATCATCGGATTGGCGTTAAAATTATGGTTTAACCATAATTCGACGGGCGAACACAGTTCGCCCCTACAGAATATTGTTACATTTTTTTATGATTTTTATAATCTTCTTTAAGAGCCTTTTTATTTTCGTTGTATGATTTCTTTTTCTGTTTCATTGCAGATGAACTGTCCGAACGACCTTTTGCAAAGCCTTTTGCGAATGTCACAAAACCAAGTATGAGCATTACAAGAATTACAGCTGCACCGAGTCCGGCAAGGATTTTTATAAGTATATCCTTAATTGATGAAGATGAAGAAGGTGATTTATGCTTTGATGAAACCTTGTCATCTGATGTACTGCCGGAAGCGGCAACGCCTGAATTGTCAGCATTGCTGTCAGGAGTGAAATATCCGGCAAGCCATGCAAGAGGAGCATTCCAGTTGATAGTACATTCGTTTGTTGACCATGCTTCAATATTGTCCATATAGCAGAGCTGAGGTGCTTTTTCGCCTCTGTTCCAGCCTGAGCCCTTTACCCAAGGGTCCTGAAGACCTGAATTAGGCCCTCCGACAAGAACGCCGTCAGGAGCAGACGGGAATGAATCATCAACAGGATTTGCCCACCATCTGTGGTGAGGATATTTAGCAGCATGATATCCGTATCCGGTTACATATGAATAATCAAGAGGATTTCTGCCAAGGAGATAGTCCATAGCTGAAACAACTCCGTTAAGATGTACTGAATCGCCTGTAAGGTCATAAGCATAAGCCATTATTATTGCATTGTTTGCGACAAATGAATTTGAACCCCATGGATATCCGGTAATTGCAGTGCTTTCATCACCGGCTTCAACGGCAACAGTTGACTGTGCAAGAGGTATTCCATAGCCCTGATTCTGTTCAAGGCTGATATAGTATTCAGATGCAGAAACTACATTGTCAGTAAGTTCTTTGATTTCGCTGTCGTCAAGACCATCTTTTACGAGAACGAGTGAAAGAGAACCGAGTGCGGCAGTATTTCCCCAGTCCATACTTCCGACAGAATCAATATCTTCACCGCCTGAGAGTTCAACAGGCAGCTGGAGATAGTAGTCGGATTTCTTTATATCGTCATGATATGAGCTTTCGCCTGTAGCAAGATAGAGTTCGCAGGCAGCCCAGTAAAATTCATCTGTTACATTGTTGTCGCCATAAGCACCGCCGCCTATTGCCTCATCAAAAGGAGCATACATATCAGGGTGTTTTTTTGCAGCTTCATAGGCTTTTACAGAGGCATCAAGACATTTCTGAGCAAATTCGGAATCATAGTCCTTCCAGAGTCTGTAAGCCTGAGCCATTACAGCAGCAAGATTAAGAGTTGCCGCAGTAGTAGGCGGTTTTAAAATTCTCTCCTTTGTGTCGTCAGCCGGAGCGACTCCAAGCGCTGTCCATTTATCATCATGTATTTTATGATGAACCATTCCTGCATATTCATATCCGTCAGGAACAATCATTTTAAGCATAAATTCGAGTTCATAGCGAGTTTCATCGAGCAAATCAGGATAACTGTTTCCGCTTTCAGGGATATTCATTGAATTGTCAGCATAAAGGGCAGATGATGAATTTTCATTATAAAGAGTGCGTTCATACTGATTCTGGAGAGTCCATACGGAAATACCGCCGTTTACAACATATTTTCCATGGTCGCCTGCATCATACCAGCCGCCTGTTACATCAAGGGAATATGAATCCTTATATCCCCATACAAGTTCAGTTGAAGCGATATCCGGATTATGACCGGCACTTCTTGCGAGAGCAGAAGCATCTCCTGATGAGATATACTGACTTTCTATATCAATGCCGCTTCGGTTCTGATAGAAATAGTTGAGAGCATCTTTAAGCATACCGCTGTAAAGGTCGTCTGATATATCAAACTGCCATGAAGATGAATCGCCTGAAACGAGGGTATATCCTGAACCTGAACCGTCATAATCTGAAAAATCAAGGATATGAACGCTGTCACCTGAATCCTTGTCATCTCCCATAGGGATACTTTTTCCTGAATAGACAGTTTTTCCGGAGGAATCTTTAAGTTCAAAATCAACAGCAGATGATGAATCGCTTACAAGAGTTGCTTTTTTATTGAGATTTGAGAAATAGCCGAGCTGATTTACAAGTATTCCGGCACGCTGCCATTCGCCCTCATCGGCAGGAGCAGTATACTGAGGGTCAAAGAGTGACATATCATCAAAAGTGAATACAGTGCCGTCAGGAACATTATGACCGCCGATATGGAAAGCCCATTCAACTTTAGCGGAACGGTTTGCAGTAAAGGTTGTATTGAGAGTAAACGGCTGACCGGCAGTAAGCTGAGTTTCAGCCCAGTCATTGTAAGCACCGTGCATATCCTCCTCATATGGTTCGTCCATATCGCCTATTTTGGTATATATGGTACAGTTATTGCTTGCTGTGACGGTAGCCTTTACAGTATATGTATGACCGGATTCAATCTGTAAATCCCTGTGTCTGAACTGAACGTCCCAGCGGCAGTTCTGACCGGCTTCGGAGTCGCCGCCTGCCTTGTTTACGGTAATTTTATAAACGCCGTCAGCAATTTCAAAATCTGCATCGGCAGGAGCAGTTTCAACAACAGTCCACGGCAGACCTATGCCGTCATTGAAATCAGTAGCACCGAGCAGTTCATCGGCTGAAACATTGTTATTTACATATATTCCGGCTGGCAGAGAGCTGAATGCCATAACAAGAGCCGCAGCAAATGCTGATAATTTTTTTAATTTTGTCATATATGACTTCCTTTCAGAAAACTTTTCTCATTATTAACGCCAATTCGATGAATTATTTATGTAGGGGCGACCATCGGTCGCCCGCCTGAAATTCTATTGAATTTAACGGGCGACCGATGGTCGCCCCTACAAAATATAAGGAAAACCCATTTTTTAATCATAAAATTTTGTTGTCGAATTAGCATTAATTTAATTATATCCTTTTGAAAAAAATAAGTAAAGATACACAATAAATTTCGGTAAAAACAACTAAATAAGCCACTGTGCATTGCATTGTGCCGTACATGATGACCATTATATACTGAAAAACATCTGGTTTATTCTGCATTTCCAACGTTTTTTTGAAAATTTAGTGACTTTTCAGGCGTAATATGCTATAATAAAATCAGTAATATGAAGATACAGGAGAATTATTTCTTATGGCACAGAAAAAAGTAAAAAGGCATCTGCATAAAGGACGTGTTGCCTGTGCTGTTCTTATATTGATAATTATATTTATATTTATCGGAAATATTGCAGGCTGTACAGGCAAAGAACAGAAAAATCCCACCTTGCCGGCAGACAACAGTGTGACTGATGAAACCGCTTCATCACAGCCGTCAGCAGAAGATTCACAGCTTATAATCTGCGTTGATGCAGGTCATGGCGGTTCTGATTCAGGAAGCCTTGCAAACTATACCACAAGATATGAAAAGGACGATAATCTCAGCATAGCTCTTGCAACTCAGAAATATCTTGAAAAAATCAAAGATAAAGATAATATCAATATGAAAATAATCATGACAAGAACAGATGACACATTTGTATCACTTGATGACAGATGCAGCATAGCCAATGATGCAAATGCTGATTTGTTTGTATCGCTCCACCGCAACAGTGCGGAAAATGCAAACGGTGTTGAAGTATGGGTTCACAGCAGCGAACCGGCTCCCGACTGCCGTCTTGCATATAATATACTCATGTCGCTTCAGGACGTGGGCATATCCAAAAACAAGGGTGTAAGATTCGGATATATCGAAGACCCGAGCCTTGACTATCAGGTAAACCGTGAAACCAATATGCCGAGCTGTCTTGTTGAATTAGGCTTTATGAGCAGCGTTGATGATAATGCTCTTTTTGACAAGAATGTTGACAAATACGGCGAGGCAATAGCACAGTCAATTGTAAAAACTGCAAAAGAACTTGGTCTTAAAGGTCTTAAAGCAGATAAGAAAGTTCAGCCTATTGAAACTGAATACTATAATCATGAAGTCACAGACTATATACCTGACCCGTCAGTAGGAAACCACTGATAAAAAGAAATACGGCAATGACACGTTGAAAGTCATTGCCGAAAATATATTATGATGATGATTAAAACTGCGTTTGACTGAAATTCATGCGGCAGTCTGTAATACCGCATTATACAGTTTGTTGTCCCTTACGGGTAAGTGAATAACTTATATGTTTTTACATACCTCCCTCAGCAATGATACTTCTTTCTTTTGTCTGTATATTAAAACAGGATAAAATTATCCTGTAACTATACTATACAACATTTAGCATGGTTTTTCAAGAGTTTTAATATATGAATTAAGATGTCAAAACAATGTTTAATTTTAGCGTTTTGAACAAAATGAATTGAAAGGTGTTTTTACATATATGAGTACCACAATAAAAGATGTCGCAAAAGCATCAGGAGTTTCAGTGGCAACTGTTTCAAGAGTTCTCAATAACAGTGCAAGCGTTTCAGAAGAAACTGCACGACGAGTGAATGAAGCGATAAAAAAGCTTAATTACCGTCCGAATTTCCTCGGGAGAAATCTCAGAAAATGCGAAACAAATATAATTCTTGCAATAATACCCTCAACGGAATATACATATTACAGTGAAGTCATACATGGTATGCAGAGTAAAGCCGCAGAGCTCGGATATGATATACTTGTAAGCACATCAAACAGTCATTACAAACTTGAAAGGCATCTTTTAAGTATGCTTACAAACCGTATAGTTGACGCTGCGGTATTTATGGGTACAAGGCTTGAGCCGGAACTGCTTTCTGATATGAATGAGCAGTACTGCGTGTCATTATGCTGTGAGAGAATCCCCGACTGCAATCTGTTTACGGTTAATGTTGATGATGTCAAGGCTGCATATGATGCTGTATCATATCTTATATCAAAGGGTCATAAGGATATTGCAATGATATCAACAGGAGGAAGTGCATATTCATCATCAGACCGTGAAAAAGGCTACAGAATGGCTCTTGAGGAACATGGAATAGAACTTAAAAGAAGATATCTTTTTCAGGGCGGCTATGACTATAAAAACGGAGGCTATGCACTTGAAAAATTCATGCAGCTTGATGACAAGCCTACAGCTGTATTTGCTGTATCAGATATGCTTGCTATAGGAGCAGTCAGAAAAGCCCGTGAGATGAATATAGAAGTCGGAAAAGATATGGCTGTCATGGGTTTTGACAATATAGCCATGACTGAAATGTATGTTCCAAGCATATCAACGGTTGAACAGCCATGCTATAAAATGGGCAGAATAGTTGTTGAAAAGACAATCGAAAACCTTTCAAACAAAATCAATTACGGAAGGCATATCGTTGAACATAAGCTTATACTGCGTCAGTCCACAGGCGACTGATAAAAAATCTGTAGGGGCGACCATTGGTCGCCCGACAGGTTTACAGCATACCTCAAACGGGCAAACAGAATAGGCGACTGATGTCGAAAATTAAGGCTTTATGACATATTAATCGTTTAAGTAAGCATATTGAACAGTATTTCTTTGCAATGATTGGTAAATCTCAATAATTGACAATTCCTGATATCTGATGTAAAATATAAGATACAGGAGGTGGTAAAAATGACAGATTTTGAAAGTATGTACTATAATCTGATGGGACATATTGCAGATGTTGAAGAATTTTTATCATACGGTGAGGGTAATGAAATGATAAGGGACGCTCAGCAGATGCTCTGTAATATACTTGAGGAAAGCGATGAAAAGTATACAGAAGAAAATGAAATCTGCATGGCATTCTGATGAAACTACATAACAAAAAGAGGGCGGACTTTTACAGTTCGCCCTTTGGATTTGCGTTAAAATAACGCTAATTCGATGATTATTATTTGTAGGGGCTTCCTTAAGTTCGCCCGCCAGATATTCTGGTGAATTTAACGGGCGACCAATGGTCGCCCCTACAGAATAAACAAAAAAATCCCTTGTTTTCAATTATAAAATTTTTATGTCGAATTTGCGTTAAAATATTTCAGTTTTCAACATTTCAACGGTTGAATTGTTGAATTGTCAAGCTGTTATTTTGTATTCTTAATATCCCATTTGAAAGGGCATAATTTTTTGGCTCTTGTGGTATCAAGCATTGTATTGCTGAAAATTCTTGACTGGTCAAAATAGCGGTAATTTATAATTTCATCATTATTCTTGCTGAATCTTGAAATAAGGCTCTGGATTTTTTCATTTTTCTCCTTACGCTGAAGAACAGGGCCTAATTCATGATTTGTACGCATATATTCAATGATTTCATTTGCAGATATTATAAATTTGTCAGCAACGTTGTAAAATCCGGCATACTGCGGAGAATCAGCCTGTTTGAGAAAACAGAGTATAAAATCAACAAGATTGTGCAGACAGCAGAAATGAAAACCATAATCGCCCTCACGATAGATAAAAGCGGTGTTGTCTTTCGGGTCAATTATCTTTGCTGCAAGGTTCGGGTAATAATCGAGGGAGTATATAGGAGCTGAACGCACAATTGCACATGTAATTTTCTTGTCATTCTGGATATCGAACTGCAAAGCCTGTTCGGAATGGTATTTAAGCTTTGCATAATTGGTAATGCATTTTATCTCATCATCTTCACGGATAGGTTCTCTTGATTTAGGAATTTCATAAACCTGATAAGTACTGAGAAGCACAAACTGTTCAACATTTGCAGCAACAGCCATTTTATATATGTATGAATCGCATACGTTGCTTGTTTTAACCTTGTCTGATGAGATTATATTGTCAAAATCGTTGTCAACGCTGCAGGCAAGATGGACTACGGCATCTACATTATATTCACGGAATATGTATGCATAGATTTCCTTATCAAGAGGCCCTGCCTGAATATACTGATAATTTGCTTTAAATTCATTGTATTCGCTCGGATGACTGTCAACAGCTATTACATTATTATTTTTTTTGCAAAGACCGGAACAAACTCTTTCCCCGATTGTTCCGCACGCACCTGTAACAAGAACAGTTTTCATAGAAGTACGACCTCCCTGTTTGATAAACTACGAAATATTTAAGAATATTATAACATAAACTGCGATATAAATCAATATTGAATTTTCAGTTCTGCAAGGCAACAAATAAAACAAAAGATTTATTTTTTACTCGTTGACATTAAGTGCTTTTTACTGTATAATAATAAAGGTATAAATACTATGCGATAGGTGATATTATGACTCAACACCAGATAGTTACTGCTAATAGCAATAACATGGATTTTATAGAAAGCGGAAGTGTAAATTTGATAGTAACTTCTCCGCCTTATCCTATGATTGAAATGTGGGATGATTTATTTATAAGTCAAGATAGCACAATAAAGAGTGATTTGGAAAATAGCGAAGGATATTCTTCTTTTCTTAAAATGCACATCCTCTTAAATAAAACTTGGCAAGAATGTGATAGAGTTCTTGCAGAGCATGGGTTTATATGTATAAATATAGGTGATGCTATGAGAACATTAGGAGGAGAATTTCAGCTTTTCTCCAATCATTCAAAAATCATTGAGTTCTTTTCAGCTCTTGGATATAGTGTTATGCCTGATATTCTCTGGAGAAAGCCCTCAAACTCGCCTAATAAGTTCATGGGCTCAGGAATGTATCCAGCAGGAGCATATGTAACTTACGAACATGAATACATATTGATATTCCGTAAGGGAGGAAAACGTATTTTCAAAGGTAAAGAAAAGGAGTACAGACAAAAAAGTGCTTATTTTTGGGAAGAAAGAAATGTATGGTTCTCTGATCTCTGGGAGATAAAAGGCATTTCACAAGTGCTGAACAGTTCCGCTGTAAGAAATAGAAATGCTTCATTCCCTTTTGAAATACCATATAGGCTTGTAAATATGTATTCTGCCGAAAACGATACGGTATTAGATCCATTCTGCGGTCTCGGAACAACAAATTTGGCTTGTATGGCTGCACATCGAAATAGTATCGGTGTTGAGATTGATAACGGAATAGCCGATTTAGCCCGTAAAAGAATTAATGTATCTGCTGATGACCTTAATAAGATTATTAAAAGTCGTATCTCTGCACATCTTAACTTTATTGCATCACTGCCAGAAGAAAAGAAAGCCAAATGCTATTATAATAATCTTCACAGATTTCCGGTAAAAACCAAACAAGAAACAGCGATATATATATCAACTGTATCAAATCTTATATACAACAACGATTCTGTAATTTGCAAATATATTTAAAAATATGGACTGCTACTCATTCTGAATGAATAGCAGTCCTGTTTTTAATCTTCGATTTCTACGGTAATACCTGTTTTATTTTTGGTATAATAAATCATCTTAACATTTACATCATCAGAAATACTGCGAGCATTTGTTGATTTATATGTATCCGGTTTTACAGAATATGCTGTATCACCAACATATCCGTCTATTCCCTTTGATTCTTCCTTTGCGGTAGCAAGGCGGTAAGGAAGTCCGAGGATAGTCGAAAGCCTTTGCAGGATTGCTTGTTGAAAATATAATCCATTATATGTTTTGGTGATAACTAAGTCTTCTACCCAACGTCTTACCATTTCTTTATCAATAAGAACAATGGCTTCTTTGAGATTCTCAATTTGTTTCCATACTTTCTCTGTCGCTTCATTCATGGCATCAGGATACTTAGCCAGATACCAATCTTTCCATTTTGAAATAGTAACTTCATCAGTATCATCTTCAAACTCAGGAAATAAATCAGAAAGCTTTCCGACTACTTTAGGACGGGTCCCTTGGGCATTTTGATTTGCCCAGTTCATCAACTGAGAAGTATATTTTGGAAAATCAGTTGATTTGGCTCCGTTCAAAGCTATGAGTTCATCATTTTTAATGTTAATTATCATGACTATCCTCCAAAAACAATTTATATGTTTCTATTTCAAATGCATCAGCAATTTTCTGAATATTGTCGAGAGATATACTTCTGCGAAAACACTCAATGTCACTAATATATGTCCGATGCAGTCCGCATTTCTCGGCAAATTTTTCTTGTGATAACCCAAGCTGTGTTCGATATCTTCTAACGTTAGTTCCAAACACTTTGATAATATTCAAAATATCCACCTGCTTTTAGAATATAAGTTAATTATACAAAATTTCAGATTATAAATCTACATACAATAAGTGTCGAAACATTTGTAATGTTTATAACATTTTTTTGCTGTTGCATTATAAAACTATGGCATATTATTGAAAACGTCACAAACATTTGATTTTTGCAACTCATCATTGACAAACCTACAATATTCGGTTTATTTATAAGAAAAATCAGTTGATTTTTTTGTTTTTTTGTGATATCATATACAATATAATGATAGTGGCGATACAGTCTGATTTTATATAAATTCCGTCTGCTAACGGTCTTTATGATACGGTAAAAGCGGACTGTACGCTGATATTTCAATACACAAGCAGATATAAGGGATTGATTGATTTGATTAGAATAGCTGTTTGTGATGACAATAAGCTTGATCTGGAAATTGTTAATTATATGATAGCGGAATATGTCAGGTGCAGAAGCAGTCTTGAATTTGAAATAACAGCTTTTTCAGGGGCTTTTCAGTTAATGGATTATGTTGGGAAATCAGATTCCGGTGCTAAGTTTGATATATATCTTCTTGATATGATAATGCCTGTACTGAAAGGGATTGATTTGGGAAAGGAAATACGAATGCATGACAGCAGCTGTCATATAGTTTTTATAACAGCGGCTGATGAATATGCAACTGCATCATATGATATCACAGCTTCAGGATATATAATGAAGCCTGTTACAAGAGAAAAACTATTTCAGATTCTTGACGGAATCGTATCAAGAATATCATGTGAACCAGATGAAAGTGAAAAAGGCATCACAATAAAAACCAAAGACGGAATACGTCACATAAAGCTGCATACAATAATGTATGCGGAATATATAAGCCATACGATAAAATTTCATATATTCGGAGGCGAAACCGCCGATACCGTTACAGGCTCGCTCACAATGTCAAAGCTTGCTGAGATGATAAATAATGATAAACGCTTTATCATACCGCACAGAGCCTTTATCGTGAATTTAAGATATGTCGCATCAATGAACGGTCAGAGCTTTGTCATGCAGAATGACGATATAGTACCCGTTTCAAGAGCAGCTCTTAAAGAAACCAAAAAAAAATATATTGAATTCAGCCGTTAGAAAGGATTTAAATTTTATGAAAAGATTATCATTATGTATTATTGCAGCAGCATTATGCATTATGTGTACATCATGTAAAAGCGAAATCGAAAAAAGAGAAGAACAGCTCCCTGAAAGTGAGATACTTGAAACCGTAATGCCTATGATAGAGGAGCATTATGACGGTATACTTGAGGACGATTATGACAAATGCTTCGGCAATTATGCTCCGTTCTACAGAGCAGCCGTTGAAGATGAACTCAAATACTACAACTATAAATCAAAAGAGGAGTATATAAGCGGAAGCCGTGAAATGCTTACAAGCAAATTCGGTGATGATGTTGAAATAAGCATAGAAATCATTGATTCAGAGCGTCTTGCACTCAAACGCATTTCAGACTATAAAAAGCTTATAAAGGACATATTTGCCCTTGGAACTCCGCATATAACAGACGGTATACAGATTGTTACAAATGTTACATACAGCGGATTTATCTGCGAGGAATCCGAACAGACTGCATGGACTGCATTCCTTATAAATGATGAATGGTATCTTTATGATTCATATTATGAAGATGTTTCCGCAGCATTTGAATCCGAACAGAAAAACAAGGACGATAATTCAGCTCCTCAGACAGTAATAGTTCAGTAAAGACAGCATAATCCGACAACAAAATTTTATGATTGAAAACAATGAATTTTTCGTTTATTCTGTAGGGGCGACCATCGGTCGCCCGCTCGGTTTACAGCATACCACAACGGGCGACTACAGAAATAATCTGTCAGAATATTATAAAAATTCAAAGTACAGCACTGTTATTTTTAAGCGGTGCTGTTTCGCTGATAAAGGAACGACTCTTTTATGAAAAGATTTACTGCCGGTGCAAAGCTTTTTTTCAGCAATATAAAAAATATACTGCTTTTCGAGGCAGTATACAATCTGGCTGCCAATGCACTGGTAATACCTCTGCTTCGGGCAGTCCTCAATGCGTCAATAAGAATTGCGGGATACAGATATATATCAAACAGAAATCTGCTTGAATTTATAAGCAAGCCTTCATCATTGATAACAATACTTTTCATACTGCTTTTTGCATCAGTATTCACATTATTTGAAATATCAGCGGTTGTATATCTTTTCAGCAGCAGCCTTGAACATAAAAAAACAAGACTTGGCGATATGTTCTTTATCGGAGCAGACTCATGCAGACGTGCATTTTCAAAGGATAATTTTCAGGTAATTCTTTATTCAATGTTTGTGCTTCCATTGTCAAAACTTTCTGTTATGTCGCATATCATAACATCAGCCGGAATACCTGATATTATATCATATTATGCAGTCAGAAAAAAATCAGTGCTTTTAATATATATAATTCTTGCATCTGTTGCATTGTTTTTGTTTATAAGATGGATATTCAGCATGAATTACTATGTATATGAGCATAAAAGTTTCCGCATATCAAGAAAAAAGAGTGCCTGCCTTGTAAAGGGAAATTTTTTTAAGACTCTTATTCCTGTAATACTCTGGGAGATATCAGCTCTTCTGATTTTCATAGCTGCCGCATTTATATTTTCATGTATAATATATCTGCTTTCAGTAAAAGGCATAATTTCAAAGGGTTCAGCAGTTATTTCATATATCAGCAGAATAGTTCTTTCAGGTTTTTCATTTCTTGCAGTGCCTGTAATATTTTCATTTGTCTGTACGCAGTGCCGTTGTGCCTCCTGCGGCATATCAGGGGATTTTTTCCCGAAGATTTTGCAGAAGCCGGCTTTAAGTATATTCTATGCAGTAATTTTTATAGCTGCTGCACTCAATATATTCTATTCATATGAAACACGCAAAAACGGCACAGGCATAAAAATGGAGATGTTCAACAGCACTGAAATTTCAGCACACAGAGGCGACTGCCGCCATGCTCCTGAAAATACAATACCTGCCTTTGAACTTGCCGTTGAAAACAAGGCTGACTGGATAGAACTTGATGTTCATGAGGCTCTGGACGGAACTGTAATAGTAATCCATGATAACAACTTCAGCCGTACAGCCGGACTTAAACGCAATACATGGGAACTGCCTTATTCTGAAATAGTTCAGCTTGATGCAGGAAAATATTTCAGTAAAAAATACAGAGGTACTAAAATACCATCTCTTGAGGAGGCAATACTCTCAATAAAGGGCAAAGCCAAACTTAATATTGAAATAAAACCAAATGCACATGAAAAGAATATTGAAAAATCAGTTGTTGAGATTATAGAAAAATATGGTGTTGAAAACGACTGCATAGTATCATCATTTTCAGCAAATTCCCTTAAAAAAATAAAAGCTGAAAATCCTGATATAAAAACTGCATATCTTATGTCAATGGCAGCCGGAAATTTTGAGGATATAATATATGCAGATGCTCTCAGCATAAATTCTGCATTCATTACAAAAAATCTTGTTGATTCAGTGCATTCCTGCGGAAAGGAAGTATTTGCATGGACTGTAAATACAAGGTCTGAAATAATAAAAATGTATGATTATGATGTGGACAATATTATAACAGACAATCCGGCATATGCAAGAAATGTAATAGAATCATCAGCGTCAGGAAATATATTTTTCAGAATGTTCATGTATATTTTTTATAGTATCTGAAAAAAGGAGTGTTAAAATATGAAAAAAATTGCAGCCGCACTGCTCGTTTCAGCCGCAGTTCTGCTTACTGCCTGTTCAGCCTCGGATTCATCGGATAAAAATAAAGCAAGCGATGAAATACAGAAAAAACTTGATGGCATACTTTCCTCTGATGGTGAACTGCTGACGGGAGAACTTGAAAATAAAACTATAAAATTCCTTTCAACATGGGATATAAACCCCGATGCTACAGGAAAAAGCGTTCCGCTTGAACTTGCTCTTTTCCAGCAGAAATACGGCGGAAATATAGAAACAAAAATCGTTTCATGGAGCGAACGCTATGAACAGCTTGCATACTCCATAAACGGCGGTGAGGGCATAGACTTTTTTCCTGCAAATGATTTTGATGCATTCCCAAAAGGTGCAATAAAGGATATGTTTGTGCCGGTCGATGACTATATTGATTATTCATCACCTCTCTGGACAGATGTAAAAGAGGCAAACGACCGCTTTATGTGGGACGGAAAGCATTACATAATATGCACTGATGTAACATCTGACTGCATTATGATATACAACCGCACGGTTATGAATGAAATGGGCTTTGAAGACCCTGCAAAACTTTATTCTGAGGGAAAATGGACTTGGGATACACTGAAAGATATGCTTTCAAAATTCTGTGATGAAAATGAATCAAGATACGGTATTGACGGCTGGTATTTTGAAGCCGGAATATCAAAGACTACAGGAGTCCCGTATATTGGTCTTGAAAACGGCAGAATTGTCAACAATATGAGAAATTCCGATATTGAAAGAGTCCAGAATTATATGTATGACCTTTATAAATCAGGATATATCCTTGACAAGTCAAAATTTGAATGGACTGAACACCCTGAGTTTATAGCGTCAGGCAAAGAACTTTTCTATCCATGCGGAATGTGGAAGCTTTACTGCGAAAAAAGTCAGTGGAGTTCTCTTTTCGGCGATGACGCATTTTTCGTGCCTATGCCTAAAGACCCTGAAGCAGATGAATATTATACTCCGTCAGGAATAAACGGTTATCTTATGGTCAAAGGCGGTCAGAATCCTGAGGGAGTCGCCAAATTTACCGAATGCAAGAGATTTTCAGTCATAAATCAGCAGGTTGCGGATATTGCCGCAGAACAGTTCCAGAACGATTATGGCTGGACAGATGAAATGATGAATATGAAAAAAGAAGCGGAAAGATTGTCCTCTGAAAATCCTGTATTTGATTTCTATGCAGGAATATCATCTGATATAACTCTTATCCTTGACAGTGCGGAATACGGAATACGTGCATCTATGGCAGGTACTCCATGGTCTGAAACAGTCGATTCAGTATATGATACAGTAAATCAGCTTATAGATGATGCAACCGCAGAATAATATCTGAAAGGATTTTTTTTTAATGAATATCTATGGCAAAAAAAATGCTCTTAATATCATATCATCAATGCTTGACAATAACCGTCTTGCACATTCATTTCTCTTTTACGGCGAAAAAGGTACGGGAAAAAAATTTTTTGCAGAATATGTATCAATGCTTATCATGTGCAGCAGCAGAAAAGACGGAAAACCATGCGGAAAATGCCGCTCATGCCGAAATATCATGAAAAATATACACCCAGACCTTATAAGAGTTGCCCATTCCGGAAAACTTAATGGCTTCCCTGTCGATTCGATAAGGAAAGTATGCGGTGAAGCAGCAGTTTTTCCGAATGAAAGCAGCTGCAAAATATATATATTTGATGATGCTGATGCAATTTCAGTATCAGCTCAGAATGCTCTTTTAAAAACTATTGAAGAACCGCCCGAATTCACATATTTTATATTTACTGCCGCTTCAAAGAATGTTTTTCTTGATACGATAATTTCAAGAGTAATATCAGTTGGAATTACTGAATGCACGGAAGATGAATGCAGAAATGCTCTTAAAGAACATGGTTTCAGTGATAATGATATAAATTCAGCTGTTTCAGCATTCGGCGGAAAT
>ERZ808252.1750-NODE-1750-length-14907-cov-3.567533_pt1 | contig 14907 bp, 17 predicted proteins | sample MGYA00521242_ERZ808252 | MGnify/ENA primary metagenome ERZ808252 (study PRJEB31516, sample SAMN03275581) | gut metagenome | biome: mammalia-associated habitat; material: feces | host: Papio cynocephalus | place: Kenya | collected 2012-08-07 ...
GATCATGGCGTCGCCGTCATGCCCGAAGATGTATTGCGTATCCATTTTTCTCGCTCCTTTCTCGCGCGCTGCCGCACGATATCTTTTAGCCTGCGTTGCAGGTGGTCGGGGATGTACGCGGCGTAGAACCGCGTGTGCCGACAGTGCTTGAGCATCCCGAGTCGGGAGAGCAGGCTCGCCGCAAAATGCGCGCTCACCCGCCCGCGGCGGCGTAGGTAGGCCCGCACCTGTCGTCGGATGCACAGCTGCTTTGCCTTGCGCAGCCGCGTCATGCCATGCTGGTAGCGGTAGCCAAAGGCGCAGACCGTCCGTGCGCGCCGTGTATCGCGCAGCGGGAATATCTGCCAGTTGCCCTTGAGCCGCAGCGCGTGCTCCCGCAGCCATTGCTCAATGCGCCGGAAGAGCCGGTGCAGCTTGCGCTTGTTGCTCCCTAAGATGGTGAGGTTGTCCATGTGGCGCGTGTAGTAGTGCGCCGCACCGTCCTCGCGGATCATGCGGTCAAGCTCTTGCAAGGTCGTGTTGGCGAACCACTGCGAGAAGAACGCGCCCGCAATCACACCGTAGTGCATCATGTGCTCGCAGATCGTCAGCACCTCGCGACCCTTGAAGAGCCGCCGGAGCCGCTGCATCACGACCGCCGGTTGCAAACTCTCATAGAAGTGGTGGATGTCACCCTCGCCCGCGTACCGTGTGTGCCTCCGGTCGCGCCGGAGCCAGCGCTCCAGATGCTTGCGCCCGTAGCCCGTGCCGCGTCCCTTGATGGAGGCGCAGCAGTATTTGTCCATGCCGCGCATCATCGTCGGCTGCAAGACCTGAATGACGGCGTGGTAGATGTACTGGTCCGGCCAGATGGGCTGCTCGGCGATGTCGCGCCACTTGAGCGCGTTCGCGTCCCAGCGCGCACGGACGTGCGGCTTGGCCGGATAGTAGGTGTCGGGGTGGGTCAGGATTTCCCGCAGCGCCGCGATGGCAGCCGCGGTGTCGCTCTCGACGCGCAGCACGGTCTTGTTCAGCCGGTGGTTCCGTTCTCGCCGGTGAGAGCTGTTGACAACGGCGAGCGCGCACAGCAGGTTTTCCTCTGCCGTGACCTGCGCAATGGTTACTCTTGTTCGTTTCACAGGATGTTTCGATCTCCTTGTAGCGTCACGACCGTTCCCTCGCTCCCTTGCGGGAGGGTACTAAAGCGTGTCCTGTTTGCTGATCTTCACCGAGGGGTGCCAATCCATTCGTGCGTGGAAAACATAGTGAGATCGGGTAGCAAGGCCCTTTGGACAAGGTGGCGGCAGCCGACGTTCGCGTTCGCGTTGGACGCGCTGTTGTAGTTGACGTGGAACATACCGTGGTTCAAGTTCTGACTATAGTTACCACCACGGTGCAGGCACGGGTTGGAGGCGTTATAGTTCCAGTTATCGGGGACATAGAACGAGAACCGAAAGGGATGAACCGGCTCCGCTTGCACGAATGAACCGGAGAAAAACCGCTTTTCAGCGGGTTCTCACATAGTGTAGTTGAGGGGTGCTACGCAGAGGGCGGGGGCTGCGGCCCCCTCCCTCTGCACTCCCTCCCCTCAGGGGAGCTTTTGGAGGCGGCAGCCGACGTACGCGCCCGCGTAGGACGCGCCGTAGTAGTCGACGCGGAACAAACCGCGGCCCAAGCCCTGACCATAGCCACCACGGCACAGGCACGGGCTGGAGGCGTTATAGTACCAGTAATCGGGGACATAGGTGCTGTCGCTGCCCGATGCGCCGGAGGCGATGAAGAGCGGCGGAAGACCCGAGACGGTCTTGACGCTCAGCGCGCTGATCCAGCCGTGGGTCGGCTTGCCGACCAGCACGCCGCCGGAGCTGTCCGAAAAGGCGGATGGGTTGAGAATGACCATCATGCCGGAGCTGTTGTAGTAGCAGCCGTCCATCCAGTCGTAGCAGTTGTCCCACAGGCCCTCGATGTTGCGGTACTGCGTGGTCACGCCGTAGGTCGTGCGGGCGCTCGCCGTCGTGCCGGTATGATACGGCATGGAATCCGTATAGCCCATGTTCTGCACGCCGGAGTTGTTGCCGCAGCCGTAGCCGATGACTGCCTGGCTGTTCCAGTTGGCGTACTCGACGATGTAGAGCAGCCAGATGGTAAAGGCCATCAAAAAGTCGCTCTGCCACACGGTCGAGCCGAGGACGTGGATGCCGCTTCGCGCGGTGCTGCGCGTGATGTTGTTCTTCGGCGAAGAGCCGCCGTAGCTCTTGTAGTCGCTGCTGCGGCAGTGGTAGCGTCCGATGTAGACCACATCGCGCTCACCCGTGCCGTCGCCGCGGTCCATGTGCGCGGGCGAGACAGAGAAGCCGTCCGTCGCGGCGTCTGCGATCTGAATTTTCAGGCCGTTGCCGCTCTGCGTCAGCTTGTACCAGAACTTCGGGATGGCGACGAGCTTGCCCGCCGCGCTGTCCTCGCTCACGACCATGCCGCTCCACGGCAGCTTGGTGTCGAACGGGGAGCCGTAGTTGCTGATGCCGCTCATGTAGGCCACGGGGTTGGTGAAGCCCGCCGCGTCGTCCGTGCGGCTCAGGAGCGTTGTGCTCGTGCCGTCCCACGATACGCCGTAGATGCTGACGAAAGCGCAGGTGACGGTGCATGACTTCGCCGCCGGTGCGGTGTGGTTGTCGTCCCCGGCGACCGTCACGGTCACATTCACCGTGCCGCTCTTCTGTCCGTTGCTCGTCACCGTTACGACCTTGCCGCTGCGCGTCACCGTGATCGTGCTCGGCGAGTAGTTCTCCACGCTGATCTCGCCGGTGGAGTTGGTCTCGATGGTAAAGGTGCCGGAGAGCGTTCCCGGCTCAAGACGCAGTGTCGCGGGACTGAGAGACAGCGTGCCCGCCGCCTTGCCGATGCTCCACGCGACCGTCTTGGCGGTCAGCGTGCCGTCCGGCCAGCAGTAGAGCGCCGTGTCCTTGAGCGTGAACGTGGCGTTGTAGCTGCCCGCGTTCGTGCCGCTCGTCGTTCCGCCGAGCGTCATTTTGGCGCTGTCGTAGTTGCTCCATGTCGGGCTTTGCGCCGAGCCGGTGTAGGTCAGGCTCCCGCTCTGCGCAGGGACCGCCACCACCGTGCGCGTCACGCTGATGGCCTGCTCGGCGGTCTTGGTGATACCGTTTTCGGTGTACTGCACCGTGACCTTGCTCGTGCCTGCGGCAAGCGGGCCGCTCGGGGTCACGTTCCAGCCGGTCACGACGATGTCCTTAGCGATGACGACCGTGCCGTTGGAGTAGTCGGCCTTGACGACCATGCCCGCCGTGTTGAACGTCTCGCCCGCCTTGTAGGCGGTCTTAGTCGGCGGCGTGGTGATGCGGATGGCGTCGAGGATGACGCTCACGGGCGCAGCCACGGCCACGGCGTTCCCGCCGTCGTCGAACCCGACGAACTGGCCCGCGGTGCCGGTGAGCTTGTCCTGCTTGGCGTCGTCGCTCGGGTGCACATGATCACCGCGGGCAAATGTGTTTTCCTCGCCGACCGCAGCCTTACCGGGAGCCTTTGGCAGCGTAGCGGAGGCAGGGGCTACAGCGACCGCGCCGACGATCCGCTCACCAGCGGCATTGTGCGCGGTGACACCGGACAAAAGCGTCTGCGGCAACACGGTGTCCTTGGTCAAATCAATTACGGATTCGCCGTTGATCTCTACTTTGTTGACCGCCATGATCAAGCACCTACTTTCAGAGTTTGTCCGCCCTGTTCATTGTCGGTATAGGTAATGGGGATGGGCGCGACCGTGACCTGCGCCAGATAGTCAAAGCCTTCGTCCGGCGTAATGATCTGCTGGGCCATGCCGGGCGTCGCATTTTTGTTGCTCTGCGCCTTAACGGCTTCTCCGCCATAAGTGCCCACCACGCCGAGGATCGTCACGCCCTGCTTGATGTTGCCGGGGATGAGTTTTGCTTGCTCGTCTGCGTCGATCTGCGCCTTGCCGCTGCCGTCGTGGAAGCCCATCGGGATCGGGACGGGTGTTCCCTTGTCGGTGATCTCAAGCGTTGCTGCGCCCTTGTTGGGCATGGTGCCGGTGAGCTTGTCGCCCTTGACGTGAGCCGTTTTTCCTGTAAGGATCTCTGCCGCGACAGCAGTATCCTCGGACGTGTCTGCATCAAACGTGCTTGTACCAACAATGGGCGCGCCGGATTTGTCGTGTGCCTTAATGCCTGCCGCCAGCTTTTCCGGGGTTACGTCGTCCCCGGTAAGATCAAGCTTGACATCGTTTCCGACGATGATTTTATTGACATACTGATTAGCCATAGTATTCATCTCCTATGATCAAAGTTTTCCCGCCCTCGGGATCGGATACCTCAAACTGCGGGATCTTGAGGACCGTAACGTCTTTTTTCATGGTTTTTCCCTCGGTCTGCAATACGACCGAGGTTGAAACCTTGGGCGTGACCTCATATTCGCCGGTGTACGGCTCACCTCCGCCGCCCCCGCGGATGGTGACGTCAAACGCTACCGAGAGCGCCGTTTTCTGCGTCAGCTCGAACGTGACCATCAGATCACCTTCCTGCTCAGCGCACGTTTGACGTCAAGGCGCTGCATCTCCGAGCCGATCACGTCGCCGCTCGGAAATTTCACGCGCACCTGCATGGGGCAGACGGTCGGAAGCCCGAAGGTCTCCGTCTGCGTGAGGGGAAAGTGAAATTTGCCGTTAAAAAACGTGACGTCGCCCGGGTAGGTCTTGACGAGGTTCATCAGTGCGATCTCGACCAGAGAGACGGCGGAGGGACTGAGTGCCTGGCCCTCGTTGGTGATCTCCACGTCGATGGAGTAAGCGTCGCCCTGTACCATTACGTCGTCACCTCCGTTGCGCTGACGGCTCCGGTGTCGTCCACCGTCAGCTTGAATTTTTTCGTGCTGCCCGCCGTCGAGGAGGGGAGGATGATCTCGCCCTCGTCCACGCGCTGCAATAGCTCGTCGATCTTCTCGCCGGTGTAGAGCATGGTGTAATAATCGTTCGGCATAGATACCTCCTTAAACGATCATTCTCCGCCCGAGGGAATCGAGCAGGCCGAGGTTGTTGCTGGTCACGAGCGGGCCGGACTGCAGCTCTTTTTTCTTGCGGTAGTAAATGATGATGCAGCCGTCGCCCGCCTCGCCGCCGTCCGAGCCGAGTCCGCCTGTGCCAACGCCGCGGGTGTTAGCCTGCGTTTTCTGCGTCATGGTGCTGGATGCCGTTTTGCCGGTCGCCGAATAACCGCCGCAGCCGCCCGCGCCGCCGCCGTGACCGCCGCGCCCGCCCTTGCCGTAGGCGCTCGGTTTTTTGGGGACTATCACCGCATTCGCGCCGTTGACCGGATAGCCGGGACTTGCATAGGCGTACATATAGGTCGGGCTTCCTTCCTTGCCTGCGGTCGACCGGCAATTTGTCGCGCTGCCATCCGAGCCATTTGCGCCGACCGCCGCGCCGGAGGGGCCGGAGCAGGACGCGGAGCATTCGACCGCGCCGTGACTCAGATCCCCGTCAGCACTTGCGCTGTTGCCCGTACCGTAAATTTGCTGAGTGTTGTTATAGAGCAGCCATGCGCCGCTCTTCCAGACCTTACCGTCCTCGTCCACCACGTCGGTCGCCTCCGCGATGCCCTGCCCGACGTAGAGACAGCCGCTCACGGTCGGATTTGGGTATGCGCTGACGTCGGAGCAGGCGCCGCTGTCGCCGCCTGCGATACCGGTGTCGCCCTTTGCGGCGAATACCTCGCCGGTCACGGGGTCGGTGTAGCCGATATTGCTGGAGGAGCCGCTGTCGCTCGACGAGCCGCCCATCGTGGTCGCCGTGCCGTTTGAGCCTTCGACTCCGTCTGTGGTCGCGCCCGCGCCCGCCGCGCCGCAGGAATAGGCAATGCTCTCGCCCGGTGTGGCGTCGTTGACCGTTTCGACCAGCACCTTTCCGCCGACGCCGCCCTCGCCGCCGACGCCGCCCTTGGAGATCGCGCCGGGGAGATAGCCCGACCAGTTGTAGGTCAGCGTACCCAGCACGCGCTCTGTCCACGATGCCGTTCGCTGCTTGCCGTCCTCGCCCTTACCGCCGCGCTTGCCGCCCTGCCCGCCGCCGATGAGCACCTTGGTGTAGGTGGTCACGCCCTCCGGCACGGTCCAAGTGCCAGAGCCGGTGAGCAGCACGCGCTCATCAAAATACTCCGACGATTCCGGCTGGGGCGGGAGAAAGCCGACGAGTGCCGACATCTCGCTCTTAAGCGTGCTGCTCATGGTCGTGTCGAGGCTTACGATGCACGCTGAGACCATTTGCTTATCGTAGGGGTGATAGACGCTGACAACGTGTCCGGGCTTTTCTTGACCGCTTACAATGCCGTTTGTGATGGTCTCGCGGCATTTGTAATAGTCTGCCAATCTCTTGGCAACCGCAGAGGAATTGACGAGGGAGACGAGCGTCGCATCCGTGACGGACTTGACGTTTTCCGCAGCGTTCTCCGTGACCGTTTGTGTGACAAGGCGCGTGTTGTGGATGTAAGTCTTGCCCTTGAGCGTGCCGGAACCGGAGGAGATCTTGGCATAGTTCGCGCCGCTCTCGAGGATGGTAAAGCCCGTCGCTGTGAGCGAGTGCATCGGCTCGGAGAAGGTGATAATGTCGCCCTGCTGCGACGTGCCGGAAAACAGCTCTTTTTCGTCAGTCCCGGCGACGTATTGGTGCTCCGTGACGGTAACGGCAGAGATGGGCTTTTCGGTCTCTACGCTTCCTTCAAAATACATTCGCGCTTCGCCTATCGAGGAGGAAACACCATCCCACAGCGGTTCTACGCGCAGCACGCCATTGTTGTCTGTGGTCAACGCCGCGCCGATGGCATACAGCACCTGCGCCAGATTATTTCGCGCCGAGCTTTTCGGAGGCTTACAATATGGCAGCCAGCCGTAGAGCTTGGTATCGGCAAAGACGGTCTTTACAAGGATGGGGATATTCCCGCAGACCTCGTTTACCACTTCTTTTCCTGTTTGACCTGTATAAATACCGCCGACGTGCAAACGCTTCATCAGCAGACCCATCGCGGAGTCCGCCGAAATGGTGTACTTGTCATCGCCGATCCGCTTGATGCTCTGTACATAATAGGTGCTTCGCAAAAGGTTTTCGCGGTAATACTGCAGCGGAGCGTTTTCCGTGAATACGACGATGTCCTTGTCGCTGCACTTCACCTCAAGTTCGATGGTGTCCGCTTGCAGCTCGTCGGCGATCAGAGACGTGATCTGGTATTCGTTCCCGCTTCGCAGCGTTTCGTCATCGTCTGAAAAGATATAGGATGCATAAACGATCTTGTTTTTCGCCATGCCCTTACCTCCTCTGTGGCGATTTCGCAACAAATTGAATCGTAAGACCTCGCCAATAGTTTTTGCCGCCCGCAATGCGGGAAATGCTGTCTTGCCCCTCTGTCACATACGCCTGAAAGGTCAGCGTGCTCTGCCCATACGGGAATACGACGGTGTGGAAGTTGACCGGAGCACTCAACACCTCGTAAAGCTGGTCGTATTCCGCAAGGCTCGCGCTTCGCGCATCGATCTGAAGCTCATAGTTGTAGAACGTGCCGATGATGTCGCGCTCCATATCGCCGGAGAGCACACGCCCAGCGTTTTTCCCGTCGAGGACTTTAAAAGACCGCTTTAAGCCGCCTACCGGAACGGTGACGTTGTAAGCCGTCCCGTCAATAGTGAATGGTGCATTCATAATGCGCTCCCTCCGATCGCAGGCCCGCGCCGCTGCCGTTCTACTTCGATCTGCGGGTAGATCGTCCGGACAAACTGCGCCATTGTGGTGTTGCCCTTGAAATTCACGGTGACATCGCCGCCAAAGTCCGATTCGGCCAGCGCCTGCTTAAACATCTGCAGCATTGTAGCCGCAGGAGTCTCAATGTTCATACCGCTCCGCTGATCGCCGAGCACGGCCAGAAACTCGTTGTTGGGCGAGATCACCGCGCCGCTTGCAAGATGCGGATAGGCATCCATCAGACTCTGTGGAGCAACCGAGTATGTACGCGCTCCACCGCCGGTGAAGGTTTCCAAAACGGCAGTGCCGAAGCCAGAAAAAGCTCTTCCCAAGAAATCAGAGAGCGCATTTGCTGCCTCCGAAATCAATTCGATAATGCTTGAAAGCGTATCGCCCAACCACTTGATCGCAGCGCCAAGGCCTTGGATCGCATTGATCAGAACGCTACCGAAAAACTCGGCGATTGGTTTGACAATCTCCCATATGGCGCTGAAGAGGTCGAATACCGACTGGAGGATTGGCGTAAGTGCTTTAAAGACAGACGCAAGCAAATTGATTGCTGCAGGAGCCGCTTCTTCAATCGTCCACTTGGCAAGCGGGAGCAGAATGTTCTCCCATGCCCAAGACAGCCCGCCGAGCAAAACGTCGACCAATGGTTCAAACACTTCCAGCAGCGAGCGAAATGCGGTTACGATCGGCTCAAGATTCAGTCCCTGTGCCCAATTCAATGTTGCCGCGCTGATCTCATTGAAGAAGTCCAAGATATCCTGCACGACATCAAGGATCACATCCCAAATCGCCACGCCGTTCTTGTTGGCTTCCCATGCCTCACGCAGACGATTCGCCAGCTCGCCTACTGTGTTGTTGACGTTTGCGATGATGCTCAACAGCGTCTCCATGATCTGCACGCCGCTGCCGTCGTTCCACGCCTCACGGAAAGCCTCTCCGATGCTGCGGATCAAGTCCATGACCGACGTGAGCCGGAACGCTATGCTCTGGATCACGGCTTCGCCCGCGCCGGAGTTCCACGCCGTCGTAAACGCCGCTGCAATGTCCCCGATGATGCCGAGGATGGTCTGCAAGAGGAGCTGAAACGAATTGAGAACGGACAGACCAGCACCGCTTGTCCACACGTTTTTAAACGTCGCCCACAGAGAAGCCGCAAGGTCTTTGAGCTTCTGAAATGCACTCTTGGCCGCATCGATGGTCGCAACTCCGTACTGTTCCCAACTTTTTTTGAACGGCTCCCAAAACGAAGAGAGTCCGCTCGTGCCGGAGACTGTAGAGAAGTCCGTGTCAAACTTCGGTGCAGTCTTGTTTTCTTCCTTGCCTACTTTTTCGATCGTGTCAAACGAGGCCAGAAACTTCTCTGCATTCTTCGCCGCTTTGCCGGTCGCCTCGGTCGCATCGGCCTGCTCATAAAGAGCTTCGGCATTTTCCTGTGCCTGCTTGGCGGTCGTCCCGAAGATGGACGCGACAAACTGCGCCATCCGGGCCGTAAGCTGCTCCATCTTTTCGAGCATCGCCGTCAGAGCCGGTAAAACCGCCTCGTAGATCGGCTGGAACGCCGTGAGGAGATTGCTCTTGATGCCGCTGAGTGCCTTTGCAAAGTCATCGTTAGCCGTCAGGTATTGCCCCATCTGCTGGGTCAGCTTGCGCAGAGCCTTGCTGATGACGTTGAACACCAACGCGCCAAGCACGATGGACTTTAAGCGCCTGCCGAATTTCTGCATGGAGCGGCTTGCCGTGTTCATGTCTTTGCTGCTCTTGCCAATGCCGCGCAGCTTGGTCAGAAGCGCGGCTGCCGCGATCTTGGACTTGGTCAGTCCTGCCGCAATGCCGTTCTTGAGTTTGCTGCCGATGTTGCCGAGCACCGCGCGAAGCTGCTCAAACTTGCCTGTGTATCCAACAGCCAAGTCGCAAATCGCTGCACGAGTGCTGTTCGCCTCCAGCTGTAGACGTTCGAGCTTGCTCTCGGCGAGAGTGATGTCCTCCGCTAGATGCCTAGCCTCTGCCGTTGCTTCGGGATTTCCTTTTAAAGACGCAAGTCTTTGCTTTAAGCCGTCTGCTTTTGTGTCGACCTCCGCCAGTTTTTGCGCCAACGTGTCGAGCTGAGTCTGCGTTTGCGTATCTACTGTGCCGTTAGCCGCTTTGCTGATGTCCGCATATTCGCGGAGCTTTTGGTATTCCTGATCGAGCTTTTCTGCTTCTGCCTCGGCTTTTTTCAGCTCATCGGCCAGTTTTTTCGCGTCTTTGGGTTCCGCGTTATCCGAAGTCAGCTCCGCATATTTTTCTTTTAACCGCTCGACCGCCGCCGCCTGCTTGTTTACGCTTTCCGTTTGACGCCGTAGTTTGGTATTGAGCTGGTCGAGCTTTTTTTTCGCTTTTTCGTCACTGACGATGGCTTCGATTCGAATGCTGCCGTCGGCTTGTGCCATAAGGGTTCACCCCTTTCGTGTTACTTGATCTGTGCCCAGAATTCGTCAATGGCTTCCTGTTCTTCCTTGGTAAATTTGACCGGAGGAGTAAGCTTCTTTTTCAGCCGCTCATACTGCGCTTTCTGCTTGGGCTTCATTCCGCTCGTGTCCGTCCCGCGGATCTGGATCGCATGAGACAGCGCGGAATCCTCATCCACGCACCCCAAAAGCTCCATGAATTCAAACCAATGCATTTTCTGCTTATGGATGTCAATGCCGAAGCTCTTTCGGAACGAGGAGCAAATGCGGCCTGCGTCGAAGTCGAACCAAATGCATTGCTTGGCTTTGCCCGGCGCGTCCTGCGTCTCCGCTCCGCATCGCATAAACCATCCGAGGCCCTCCACCGCCGTCTCCAGCGGCGGAAGGCCCCGTCCGAAGAGGAGCGAAATAGCCGCGAACACGCGGTCGTTTTCGCTCAGATCTTCATCTTGCAGGCAAAGCGCGATCTGAATGCCGATCCTATAATCCGGTCGGATCAAAAAGCCGTTGTAGTCCTCTGGAAGAGGGTCTAACAAAATGTCAAACACTCGATCCCCTCCGACCGGCGCTGTACTTGCTCATTGCTTCCGCACGGTCTTTTTTGTACTCTTCCAAATAGGGAGTCAAAAGCGTAAAGAATTCGAGAAACATCTCAACGCCAGGAAGAATATCACCAAACACCTTGCGGCAAGTATCCGCGCCAAAAAGGCCGTCTACCCGCTCCATCATGTACTTGTCAAATGCGACGATCGCATCCATCGAGCCGAGAATATCGTTGCTGTCCGTCTGGACCTCTGCCGCTTTTTTCTGTGCCTCGTCGACCAAAGCATAGAAATTACGGAGGAATTGGTCGTCGCCGACCGGGAGGAAGATGTATTCGCCCGCGTCGTTTACTTCAATGCGCTTTACACCGTTCAGCCGGATCATGTTTGCCATCTTGTTTCCCTCCTATCAGGCGGTCTTGGTAAAGGCGGGAGTGCCGGACGTGATGGAGACCGTGCCGGGGATCGGGTCGCCGACATAGTTGAGCGTGTACTCCAGCACGGGAGACTCGCCGCCATCTCCGCCGTAGGTGTCCACCTGAACAGAGACCTCCTGCACCTCTGCCGCATAAGTGACCAAAGCGTCAGAGCCGGTCTTGTCGTAAAGGTCGACGTTGAGGAGCCAGGTGTGCGCGTCGCTCATGGTGGAGCGCTTACGGCGCAGGCCGTTGACAAACTCATAGACCTCGTCGCCCTTGGCGCATTTCTGGGAGATGGGCATGGTCGGCTGATAGCCGGTCAGCTCGGTCGTGGCAGACTCGGAGATGATGTCCTGCTCGGTCTCCGTTTGCGGGTTATATTCCGTGGACGCGCTGTCTACGTACTTACCAATGCGCTTCCAAGTTGCGTCGGCGTAGTCCGCGGCCTTGGAAGTATCCAGAAAGTGCGCGATCGCACTTCTTTTGATCTTTTCGATTGCCATAAGTAATTACCTCCATATGGATTTGGTTGAATTGATTTGACAGGGAAATGCCGGTGTGCTATGCTGTGCGGAGAAGGAGGGATCACGATGTATTGCCAGAATTGTGGAAAGCAGATCAACGAAACGCCTTGTCCTTACTGCGGCTTTTCGGATGAGAAGAAGATCAAGCTCCCGACATTCGGGAAAAAGCTGCCTGAGCCTCCAGCACAGCCCCAAATGCAGGCACAACCGCAACCTCAAGTACAACAGCAGCCTCCGCAGCCGACCGTCTTTGTGCAGAACACGAATGTGATCGGTGGGTACTCTACCGTTGGCCCCAAAAAGAAGATCACAGCGCTTCTGCTCTGCATCTTCCTTGGTTTCCTTGGCGCTCACCGCTTCTATGTCGGCAAGACCGGGTCAGGTGTTTTATACCTTTGCACAGCCGGACTTTTAGGCATCGGATGGGTCGTCGACATTTTTATCATTGCCGTTGGCGGTTTCCGCGACGTAAATGGTATGTTCCTGCAATGACCTTGCCGCTCCTTCGGGAGCGGCTTTTTTATACCTCGACGTGGTAGGTCATCTTCATCATGATCTGATGGTCTTCATCGCCGTTTTCATAATTCGCAAAAAACGCAGACCTTGTGACCGGCTCGATGCTTACCACCGTGCGGTTTTCGCCGATGTCTGGAAACTGCGTCCTTGACCATTCCCCGATCGCGTCCAACACCTCATCGGCCTTTAGCCGTTTGTCCGTGCTGTTTCCCGGCTTGATGCGGTAGATCACCTTGAATTGATAGTCCGTATCGTAGTTCCCAAGGATGTCGTATACTGGCGTATACGAGTTTTGGATCAGGGAAAGAGCCATGCCGGGAGCGTCTGCCGCAAGCTTTGACTCGTAGTCGACCAAAGCGACGGGATTGTCCGGATAAGTGTTGAGCCAAATCAAGATCCTTCGATTCAGGTCTTCCTGTTCTTGCTTCGAATACACCCTGATTTGGTTTTCATTCAAATTCATGTCCCGCCGCCTTTCTCGCTACGCGCAGCCATTTGTCCTCGTTTTCGGCTTTGGACGCTTCAAACCAGTGGTCGGTCGCCATGCCGTGATGGTCTTGCCGGAACACAAGATTCCGGTCGGTCGTGACTTTCGTCCCGCCTTTTGGCGCATATGTGCTGCCGGTATTCGGGTCGATCATGACCTTGCCCTCGTACAAAAATCTTGCATAAGGCCCTGGATAGACAATCGCTCCGCCGTCCACATAGGCTCGGTTGGATAAACCAGCCGCAGCGCCGGACATCGGGACATAGGGAGCCGTGTCCTTTAAGATCTGGGTAGCTACCGCGGTCTCGATCTTTCGGCTCGCACGGTCAAGGGCATTCTTCGGCATCTTGATCTTCACACGGTATGCGATCATCTCACTTGCCTCCGCACTCCCAGTGCTGCATATCCGCGCTGCCGAAGTCCATCGCATCGACCTTTGTCAAGCTCCAGCAGTCGTCTTGCATCAGCGCCACGTCTTCCTTGTCGGTGACGAATTCGCCCTTGATAAAGAACGTAACGCCGCCGTTCCCGTTGACTGAGAGCGTCCACAGACCGGTCTTATCCGCAGCGCTGTAAAACTCCTGCGGCCCGACGTACTTTTTGGTCTTGCCCGTCGTCCCGTCCACCGCTTCCACAGAAAACGGGATGTACAAGTTGACCGCGTCCGCGCCCTCCAGCCCGGTCTTACGCACGTTCGCGCCCTTGGACGCTTCACACAACACACCGCGCAGGATCGTGACGTAGAGCTTTGTGGTCTCCTTGAACGTCGTCGGGTCAGTCTCTTTGATGGAGTTGTAGATCGTTACAGTGTGGGGAGCGTACATCCACAGCCACCTCCCCGATACAGAAGTCCGGTATGCGCCAAGTACTCATTGCACAGGTTTGCAAGCATTTGCTTGCTGGTGCTCACCGCGTCCAAAACAGACTTTGCCGCTTCACCGCCGGTCGTGAGCGTGCGGGAGTAGCTGCCTACCGTTTCGCTCTTGGTCTCCGGCTCGCCCGCATTGGCAAGGCTCTTTGTCGCCGCCTTTTGCGCCGCATCCAGCAAAGCGTACTGGTCGATCAGAGCGCAGCAGCACATTTTCACAGCGTCCAAGTCAGCATTGCGCTCGGCTTTACCCATCGTGTAATAGTCGAGGAAGGAGCTGGCCCGAACAGCCAGACGCGGAAAATCTTCCTCGCTCACAGAACCCATATAGATTCCGGCGTAGTATGTATAATCAGCGTATGTCATGCGGGTCAGCTCCTTTCAGATCAGGAAACGGTAACGGTAGCAGTGCCGGTCTTGGTGCTGTCCTGCTTGGACTTAGCCGTGACGGTGATACTGGTCTTGGTCTCAGCGGAATCAACGGTCAGGATGCCGTCTTCAGTGATTTTAGACTTTGTGCCGTTCTGGCTCCACTCGACCTCACCGTTGATGATGCCCTCGCCGGTAACGGCAGCGGTAAACGCCTTGCTGTCGCCCTTTGCCATCGTCGCGGTAGCGGGCGAGACGGTAACAGCGGAGATGTCGCCGCCCTTGCCGTACACGGAAAACGGGAACGGGTCAGCCTTGTCCACGTTGTAAGCGTTGATGGGGTTTGCGATTTCCCAGCCGAGACGCATGACCGCACGGAGAGCGACCATATCGTTCTGCATGAGGTTGTACTCGATCGCGCCGGTGGTGGGATTCTGAATAACGCCCTCGCTGAAAATCTTGAAGGTCATATCCTGACGGATCGCATAGACGAGCTGGCTCCAATCGCCAACAATCATCTGCGCCTGCGCAGGATCGAACGCACCGTTCATGGGGAAGTACATATCCATACCGTCAAGGCCGTAGCGGGTAGCACCCTGCATATCGGACTTGAAGATGGGCTGACCGGTGGTGTCCTTTAGGCCGCGGAGCTTGCCGCGCATCTGGACAGTGGACATAACGCCATTAGGGTTAAAGCCGTCCAGTTCAACCTTGGCGATAAGGCCGTTCTCGCCCATGATGTCGCTGTAAATGTCCGAGCTGATGGGTACGCCGTTGCCCGCAGCGACAGCCGCAGGGACAACGCCGGTGCGCCAGGTGCTCGGCTTGTTCGTCCCGAAAAGGATAGCCGCGTCGATTACCTTGCCGAAAGCTTCGGTCAGGCGGGGCTTGACCTCACCCCAAATGTCATAGTCCGCATCGTCCAGAGCGGCTTCGGGAATGGGGACGATAACAGCGATCTCCTCGGCGTACAGCTTCTTCTTGTCCCACGCCA
>ERZ808252.1754-NODE-1754-length-14880-cov-3.231906_pt1 | contig 14880 bp, 10 predicted proteins | sample MGYA00521242_ERZ808252 | MGnify/ENA primary metagenome ERZ808252 (study PRJEB31516, sample SAMN03275581) | gut metagenome | biome: mammalia-associated habitat; material: feces | host: Papio cynocephalus | place: Kenya | collected 2012-08-07 ...
AGTATACCATGTTTTTTTATACTTGTCAATACTTTTTTTCAATTTTTTTATTTTTTCTTGCATTTTTCTTTGAAATTATGAATTTCAATGCAAATCTGGCGGCTGTTTCTGTAGGGGCGACCATTGGTCGCCCGCCTGAATTATGGTTAAACCATAATTTCAGTATTTGTTTTCTGTATGAAAAATTATTGGTTAATCGATAAAATTATTAGTTATCTGTAGACCGAAACGGGCGACCAATGGTCGCCCCTACAGAACCAATTTTCATATCATTTAATCCTGAATTTCAGATAAACGAATTACAGAAAACAACAATTGAATTTGCGTTCATTATAGTTAAATCATAAATCCATTGGTCATTTGTCTAAAATTCCGGTAAACCATAACGGGCGAACACAGTTCGCCCCTACAAATCATTTTACACAAATTCAGCAACAATTTTTTTCATTAACGTAACACCAATTTGACAACAAATATTTGTTTTCCGTGCAGAAATATTTTAATCTCCATGGTAGAATATGCAGTTTATTAAAGGTATTGCAAATGAAAATGCAAGTGATACAAGCACTTCTTTTCCTGAAAGTGCAGCGGTTGCAAATATTGCCTGAAGCGGCGGAAACCATATTGCTGACACAATTATTGCCGCTGAAAACAATACTGCAAGCAGAAGCTTTTTATTATTGAAATAAGGAACTGTAAATATATTTCCTTTTTCTGATTTGCATTCAAAAACATGAATAAGCTGTGACATTACAAGTGTAAGCAATGCACAGGTTCTTGAAACTGCAATATCCGCACCAGTGCCTATTATTGCAGTAAAACAGCCGAGAGTACATAATCCTATCATAATTCCACGGAAAACTATTCTGAACATAAGTCCGTCAGAAAAAAAGCTTTCATCTGATTTTCTTGGAGGTCTGTTCATGACTCTGCTGTCAGTGGGTTCCATGCCGAGAGCAATTGCCGGCAGTCCGTCAGTTATAAGGTTTACAAGCAGAAGCTGTACCGGAAGCATTACAAGAGGCAGTCCCATCAGTATTCCGGCAAACATTGTTATTACTTCACCTATATTGCATGAAAGCAGATATCTGACAAATTTTCTTATATTGGCATATATCCCCCTGCCCTGTTCAACAGCCTGAACAAGCGTTGCAAAATTATCGTCAAGAAGTATTATATCAGCGGACTGCTTTGTTACATCAGTACCTGTTATACCCATTGCAACTCCTACATCAGCCTCTTTTATTGCAGGAGCATCATTCACTCCGTCACCAGTCATTGTAACGATATGGCCTTTTTTCTTATAAGCCTTTACAAGTCTTAGTTTATGGCAGGGTTCAACTCTTGCAAAAACTGATATATCATCAATGCATTCAAGGAGTTCATCATCGCTGAGGCGGTTAAGCTCCTGACCTGTCATAACTTTTTTTCCTTTAAGAATGCCCGCCTGTCTGGCAATAGCGGCAGCAGTGTTCTTGTGGTCGCCGGTTATCATTACAGTGCGTATATGAGCCTTTGCACATTTTCTGACAGCAATTTTTGCTTCTTCACGCAAAGGGTCAATCATTCCTGTAAGACCGAGAAAAACCATTCCGGAGGGTTCGCCGTTCTGATATGATGTTTTTTCAGCAAAAGCAAGTACTCTTAAAGCATTTTCAGACATTTCATCAACTTTGTTCTGAATCTGACGCTTTACTGATGATGTAAGAGGGATTATTCCGTTATCGGTATAAATAAATGAACATTTTTCGAGTATAACATCGGAAGCACCTTTTGAAAATGCGGTTTTCTGATGAGATTTTTCTGAAACGATAACAGTCATGCATCTTGACTGGCTGTCAAATGGTATTTCATTTATGCGTATATAATCATATTTAAGCTTATCAGCGGTAACATTTCCCTTTGCAGCCATCACCAGCAGAGCTGTTTCAGTCGGGTCGCCCACAGCTTTCCAGAATCCATTGCTTTTCAGGCTTCCTCTTTCTCTTGATGATATTTCATGTTCAGAGGATATGACGGCATTATTGCAGAGAACGCAGCATTTTAATATTTCGCTTAAAGATTTTGTACTCATAGGATTTACAGCAGAATCCTGATATTTTATATCTCCGGCAATTCTGTAGCCGTTTCCGCTTACTGAAAACTCTCTCATATCGCAGAAAACTTTAGCAACAGTCATTTTATTTTCTGTTATAGTGCCGGTCTTGTCGGTGCATATTACGGAGGCACAGCCGAGAGTTTCAACTGAATGAAGTTTATTTACAAGAGCATTCTGTTTCATCATTCTGTTTACAGCAAGAGCAAGTGCAATTGTAACTGTTGCAGGGAGTCCCTCAGGAATAGCGGCAATTGATATTGTTATTCCGGTCATAAGCATATCGAAAACCGGTTCGCCTCTTAAAACGCCGGCAAGAAATACTATTATGCAGACAGCAATGCATATAAGTGCAACAACTGTGCCGAGTTCACCGAGTCTTTTCTGCAAAGGAGTCTGATTTTCCTGTATTTCTGAAATCATACCGGAAATCATGCCCATCTGAGTATTTCTGCCTGATGCAATAACTTTGGCTTTTGCATGACCTTTTACTATAACAGTGCCGCCGTATACAATATCTGCTCTGTTTAAGGAATTATCCTTTTCATTTAAATCGCCTGAATGTTTTGAAACGGCTTCAGGTTCTCCGGTAAGTATTGATTCATCAGCACAAAGACCTGTTTCATCGATAACAACGCAGTCGGCAGGGACTTTATCACCTGTATCGAGTTCAATAATATCGCCTGCAACTATTTTTTCAGCCGATATAACGCAAAGTTTTCCGTCACGGTAAACCTTAGCAGTCGGTGATGTCATATTCTTGAGAGTTTCAAGAGTTTTTTCAGTCCGGTATTCCTGAATGAATCCGAGAACCGCATTGAGCAGAACTATAAGTATAATTGTAACAGCATCATATACTTCTCCGAGCCAGACGGAAATACCTGTTGCCGCAAGCAGAATCATAACCATAACATCACGGAACTGACCGAGAAATATTTTAAAAGCACCTGTTTTTTTCTTATCCGCAAGACAGTTAAGACCATCTGATTCAAGCCTTTTTTCAGCTTCAGCCGCAGTCAGTCCAACCATAATTCAAATACACCCCAATCCGGTTTTTATTGCTTTTATAATAATATTATGAACCATTGAGGTAAAATAATGCCGGATAATAAAATTATTTTCAATGATATTGAATTTATTCTGTAGTAATTTTTTAAATATGTCCGTTAATTCACCGTACAGCCTGCATAAAATAATGAATTTGCGTTATTTTATATTGATTTTTAGCAGTTTATGAGTTATAATTATAAGTATGTATATAAATTATATAATTATACCTCTTTGCATATATTGAATAAATTATTATTTTTAGGAGTAAATCATGAAATTTTTAGCTGCTGCCGATACGGATATCGGTATTAAAAAGGCTGCGAATCAGGACAGCCTTACTTTAAAAATTGCTGAAACAGATTTCGGGCATCTGGTTCTTGCTGTAATCTGTGACGGCATGGGCGGCCTTTCAAAGGGGGAACTCGCAAGTGCAGTTGTTATACGTGCATTTTCAGACTGGTTTGAAAACAAGCTCCCGAAGCTGCTCTCAGAAGGTGCATCACTTTCTGATGACCTTATAAAAAATGAATGGATAACCATTATAAACAATGAAAACGAACGATTAAGACAATACGGCATGGAAAACAATGTAAGGCTTGGAACTACAATAACAGCTCTTGCAGCATGGGACAATCATTATATAGTAATGAATGTCGGCGATACACGAGCATATAAAATCACGGATTCGCTGCTTCAGATAACAAATGACCAGACATTTGTTGCAAGGGAAGTTGCTCTGGGAAGAATGACTCCTGAGGAAGCACTTGTAAGTCCGCAGAGGAATATACTGCTCCAGTGCGTGGGAGTTACAGCTACAGTATCACCTGATTTTTTCTGCGGAGAATTTGAATCCGAAACATCATTCATGATATGCTCTGACGGATTCAGGCATCTTGTTTCACCGCAGGAAATACTCAATGAATTCAGACCTCATTCCCTCTCTGATGAAAATGATATGAGAAGACGCATAAGAAGTCTGATAGAACTTAACAAAATCAGAATGGAAGCTGACAATATTACAGCTCTGCTTGTAAAAGCCGCTGACTGAGGAGGAATTTTAATATGCTTCAGACCGGTGAAGTAATCAACGGAATCTATGAAATAATATCTGTTATAGACAAGGGCGGAATGAGTGTCGTATATCTTGCAATGAACCGCCGAGCCAATAAGCAATGGGCTATCAAGGAAGTACGCAAAACCGGTGATAAAAAGCTTGATGTTGTAAGACAGAATCTTATTGTTGAGATAGATATGCTCAAAAAGCTCAATCATCCGAACCTGCCGAGCATCATTGACGTTATCGACAAGGACGATACATTTCTCATAGTTATGGATTATATACAGGGAAATTCGCTCCAGAAGGTACTTAAAAATGAAGGTGCACAGCCGCAGGAACGTGTTGTAAGATGGGGAATACAGATATGTGACGTTCTTCAGTATCTGCATTCACAGAATCCGCCTATCATATACAGGGATATGAAGCCTGCAAATGTAATGTTAAAGCCTGACGGCAATATCACGGTTATCGACTTTGGTACTGCAAGAGAGTTCAAGATTGACAGTACTGAAGATACAACCTGTCTTGGAACAAAGGGCTATGCAGCTCCTGAACAGTACAGGGGAAGCAAGCATCATCAGACAGATGAAAGAACTGATATATACAATCTTGGAGTAACGCTTTATCACCTGCTTACAAACAAGCACCCGAACGAGCCGCCTTATGTGCTTAAACCTATTACCGAATGGAATTCAAATCTCTCAACAGGTCTTGAAAAAATCATAATAAAATGTACAAGAGAAGACCCGGACGAAAGATACCAGTCGTGTGCGGAGCTTATGTATGACCTCCAGCATTACCGTGACGGTGATATAAAAAATTTAAAAAAAAGCAAGATGAGGCTTGGCGCATTCGCCGCCGCTGTAATACTGAGTCTTTCATGCGGCATCACCTCGGCAAGTTTTCATCAGAAATATAAGAATTCAATAGTTGCAGACTACAATACACAGCTTGAAAAGGTTTCATCAGCTTCATCATATGATGAAAAGCTGCTTTACTGTCTTTCAGCGATATCAATTGACCCTGCGAATGTTTCCGCATATGATGAGCTTATCAATATGTTTATAACAAAACAGCCTGACAGCGATGAAACTGAACCGGTATTCACCGCTGATGAGGATAATATACTTAATTCACTTATTCTCGGAAAAACAGATTCAATTGTAAAAGGTCTTGAAAAGAAAACAGGAATTGACTATGAAGGACAGAGTTTTTCATCTCCTCCGCTTGATTCGCTTAAACAGAACAGTGAGGATTATGCACAGTTCTGTTATGATACGGGAATAGCATACTGGTTTTACTATGAAGATGATACATCAAGAAAATCGAATGCTGTAACATGGTTTTCAAAAGCTGAAAAGGCTGCGGCAGATGGCAGTGAAATAGCTGTCAATGCATCACTTTATGAGAAAATCGGTGATTTCTACAATAATATATATGACCTCAACTACAGAGGTGCAGACTCTGGAAAGTATGCTGAATACTGGAACAATCTCAAAGCACTCAATTCAACAGAACTTGATGCAGGTCTTAAAGTAAGACTGTATGAGGAAATGCTTACAAATATCATAATATACGCAGCAAACCTCAAGGTTGACCAGGTAAGCTACAAGGATATTTCAGATATGATAGAATATATCTCACAGCAGCTTGAAACTGATGAAATATCCCGTGTTTTCAGGTCAGAGGAAATCAAAAAGCTTATTCCGCAGGCAGTTGAAAAGCTTAATATGACATATCCTGAAGCAATTGACGGCAGCAGTTCAGAAGGGGGAGAACAGTAAAAATGACCAGTACATATTACATAGTATTTATTATAACAGCGGCAGCAGCAGTTATATGCCTTATTGCAGCAGCAGTTATGTTTTTCCTGTTCAATATTCCTAAGATTACAGGACAGCTTACAGGATACACCGCAAGAAAGCAGATAAAACAGTTAAGGAACAGAGAATCCGGTCAGAACAGCGGATACAGCAATAACTCTGACCACCTTGATGCATTCATGGAAAAACAGCGTAATATCGCAGATAAAGTAAAACAGGGCGTAAAGCCTACAGGAAATCTCTATAATACAGATACCCCGACAGGAGATACTGAAACAGTCGCACTTCCTGAAAATCATATTCATCAGAGCTATGAAACAGTTCCGCTTTCTCCGCCGTCAGCTGATATGCCTGAAACAACCTGTCTTGAAACAGCTGAAAATATTGATGAAACTACAGGAAATCTCACCTCAGAGCATAAGTTTGAAATTATATTTGACCTTAATTTTATAAATACTGATGAGGTTATAAGATGAAAGGAGCAGTTTTTTTATGTTAAATAAAAATGTCCGGAAAAGGACTCTGGCATTTATACTCGCACTCTCAGTAATCGGAAGCATTCCGTTCAGTCTTGATGCAGCTCCGGCACCGCCGCCTCCGCCGTCCGTGAATGATTCACCGGCTGATAATTCAGGTACAGGCGTATCAGTAAATGGTCAGGAAATCGCTGAAGGAGCTGATATAGTCTGGTTTAATCAGATATGGCAGTTCAGTGTAAATCCTTTAAAAAAGGACCAGTATACAATATCTCAGGACGGACGTGATATTGAAAAGAATATCGCACCTTATGAACTTACAAACGGTCAGTATGAAGTATGCATATACGGAAACGGAAACGACAAGTATTATTACAGCTTCGGATTTGATAATGAAAAGCCATCTCTTTCTGCAATATACAATTCTCAGAACAGTTCTCTCAAATTCAACGCTTCTGATATGTACAGCGGAATTGACAAGTACTGCATAAACGGTTCTGACAACTATGTTGATGCAGACCAGTACGGCGTTATATATGATATTCATGATGCGGGAGCTGTTACAGTAAAGGACAAAGCCGGAAACTACAGCGATTATGTAACACCTGAAACATATACCCTTTCAATAGACAGCGGTTCATATGTATTCAATGAAACAAAACCGTCAGACAAGGCAGTAACTCTTGTGCCGACACTCAGCACAACTCCGTCATGCGACTATAAATTCCAGTACAGCAGCGACGGCGGAAACACATGGGCTGAAACTGAAGGAGATAAACTGGTAATTGCCAATACTGACGGTGCTGAAGAATATATTTTCAGAGCAGTATGCACAGATGGTTCTGATTTTGAAATATGCAGAAATTCAGCAAAGGTAAATGCTGATACAACGCTCCCTGACAAGGCAGTTGTTTCCCCAAAAGGTGACTGGGACGAAAATCATCATTACTATATAACTGTTCCTGAAATTTCAATAACAGCTCCAGCCCGTGACACCACAACATACATATGGGACGATACCGAATATACCGTTCCGGCAGGTCAGACTATAATCGTTCCGAAAGACAAAATAACTGACGGCAGTCATAAGCTTACAGTATCGGTTACTGATTCAGCCGGAAACAGCGTAACTGAAAATTACGATATAAATGTAAATGCTGTAAAACCTGAAATTTCAGAAATTACTGCAAATATATCACATTTCAGGGCAGACAGCTCATCAAAGACAATCTATTGCAGCGGAACTCTTTCAATTACAGCCGCAGCAAACGATGAAACGTCAAAGATAGTGCCTGTATGTGACGGAAATGAAATTGACAGCTCATTATATACAATAAACGGAAACACTATTTCATTCAATGAAGATGCTGCTGTAAACGGCAGAATAGGCATAAAGGCATTCGATAAACAGGACAGTGAAGTCATTTTCTATATCGGTGAAATAAAGAATCAGAATGAAGGCTCATTTACAGCAGCTGCTGAAATATCAGCTGAAAACGCATATAAGCTTGTATTTGAAAATACAGTCCTTTCAAAACCTGAAATAAAGGTTTCATACAATAACGGAAATACCCTTACATTCAATAAAGATTCAGAAAATTTTCAAACTCCGTGGATAAACAGCTCATTTGATGTTTCATTTTCAAAAACTGATGAGAGGGAATTTTCATATCAGTATAAAAAATCCGATGCAGACGATTCACAATGGACTGATTGTGACGGCAGCATTTCAGTATCAGAAAACGGAAAATATGATTTCAGGTCAGTTTCAAGAGCCGGAATATACTCTGAAATACTGACAATTGATTTCAGAATACATAAAACCGCTCCGTCAGAAGCCTCTCTTACAGTTTCAGGAGGTTCATCAAGCCAGACCGGCTGGTATGGCGATATTCAGCTTGAACTCAGAAACAACAATCTGAAAAATGATTCAGTACCGCTTGCAGTAACTCACTGCGATATATACAGAACTGACACAGACGGCACAAACAAGGTAGGATATCTTAAAATCGGCAGTGACGGAACATTTGAAAAATACAATATTGCAGACGGTGTTTCTGTTTCAAATGACGAAAGACTTGCTGATATAAGCCTTTCACAGACAGGCATATATGAATTCAGATACTGGACATCAGATGAAGCCGGAAATACTACTTCAACAGCTTCATCATCATTCAAGTTGCAGACTGAAAAGCCGGTTATATATTCACTTGATTTTGAGGGAAGAAATATTCTTACATCAAAAAGTCTTTTCTTTGTATCGGCTGACCTTGCACAGCTCAGTGTTGATGCAGATTTCGGATTCAGCGGCCCTGCCGAACAGGATTCCGTTATATATGAATATAAATCTGCTCTTTCAGATGAATGGAAAGTATGCGGAAATATAAATCTTTTCAGAAATGACAGATATAATATCCGTGTTACAATAAAAAATAAAGCCGGAATGACAGCACAAAGCGATAATTCAACTATAGTTGTCGACAGCAGAATGCCTGTAGGTGAAAACAATGCTCCTGAAATAACCATGAAAAATTCAGGCACTGTACAGAACGGCATTTACAGCAGTGATGTAAATATTGATATAACAGCAATCGACCCGAAAGAAAACAATGTATATTCAGGTCTTAACAGAGTTTCATACAGAGTTGAAAACAATGAAACAAATGAAGTTGTTTCATCAGGCGACCTTTTCAATTTTGATATAACATCATATAAATCACTTGATGATGTAATCCAGACATACAAGGGAAGCATAACAGTTCCTGCATCTGTAAACAGCAATGATATAACCGTATACGTTGAAGCAGAGGATAATGCCGGAAATATCAAGCTTTCATCACAGAATATAAAAATAGATTCAGCAGCACCTCAGCTCAATATTTCATTTGACAACAATAAGATGACAAACGGCATATTCAGTGCATCAAGAACAGCAACTATAACAGTTGATGAAAAGAATTTTGATTCAGCTGACATGATAATAAAGGCTGCAAATTCAGATGGTTCAGCTCCTCAGATAAGCGGCTGGTCATCATACGGCAATGTCCATACAGCAACAGTAAGCTTCAATGATGACGGAATATATACATTCAGCGTTGAATACACTGATATGGCAGGAAACAAGGGAAATGTAACATACAGCGGTGAACAGCCCAATTCATTTACAATAGATAAAACTGCTCCTGTTGTAACCGTTGAATATGACAACAATGATTCTGAAAACGAAAGCTATTACAGCAAGCCGAGAACAGCAACAATTACCGTAAATGACAAGAATATCAGCAATGAAATGCTTTCAGCCGGCATAATCATAGACGGAAAAGCTGCCGGAGAAAATATCTCATGGTCTTCAGCCGGAGAAAATACCGTTTCATGTAAAATACCATTTACTGAAGACGGAGTTCACAGCCTTAAAGTTTCAGTTTCAGACCTCGCAGGCAATGTATCAGCATCAGCAGTAAATGATACATTTACAATTGATACAACAGCTCCTGTACTTACAATAAGCGGAGTTGACAACAATTCAGCAAATAAAGGTTCTGTAGTTCCTGTAATTGAATATTCTGATACAAACCTTGACAGCAGCAAGATTGAAATAAATCTTCTCAAGGATAATAAAAAAGCTTCTGTAAAAGAGGACAGAACATCCAAAGATGACAGCGGAAAAATTGTTATAAATAATTTCAAAGATGAAAAATCCGAAACAGATGACGGATATTATATCCTTAATGTAAGCATAACTGATATGGCTGGAATAGTCACATCAAAACAGATTGAATTTTCAATCAACAGAACAGGCCCTGTATACCGTATAGATGAAGCTCCTGACGGCTATAACCAGACAGCAAGCAATCTTAAAGTAACTGTAATTGATGTTGACCCTGTAATCTCAACTGATATTGATATTGTAAAGGACGGTATTCCATCAGCATCACTTGAAAAAGGAGTAAATTATTCAGTTACAGAAAACAAACCGACAGAAGATTCAAACAGATATGAATATCAGTATCTTATAAATTCATCAAACTTTGAACAGAACGGCAGCTATAATGTAATAATCACCACAAAGGATAATGCTGACAACAGTTCTGACAATACAATTGCAAAGCTCTCACTTTCTGATGAGAAACTGAATGAAACAAGTACTGAAATAAGATTTACAATAGACAATATACCGCCTACAGCAATATTTGATGATATTGCTTCAAATGGCAGATACAATACTGACAATAAAACAGTTTCATTCATAGTCCGTGACAATATATCAATAGCATCTCTTGCAGAAAAATCAGTTGAAATATTTATAAACGATACAGAGCTTGCACTCAATGCAGATAACTACAATGAGGAAGACGGAAGATATACATTTAATATTCCAAGCAGCGACAAGCTCCAGACTGTACTTGTAAAATGCACTGACAGAGCCGGAAATTCAAGCGAATATAATTTTGAAAATATTCTGATAACATCGGATAAATTCAAGCTCTATCAGAAGCAGATAATAGCCGCAGCAATAGCCGCAGCCGCAATTATAGCCTGTTCAGCAGTCCTGTTTGCAGGCGTAAAATCCAAAAAGAAAAAGAAAAATTAAAAAAATATATGCACCCAAAAGGCAGCCACTTTTGGAGTGCATATTTTTTTTATTATAACGCCAATTCGATTTGTAGGGGCGAACTGTGTTCGCCCGTTGGGGCATTCTGTAAACCGAGCGGGCGACCAATGGTCGCCCCTACAAAATTATAATGAAAAACCCATATTTTCAATTATAAAATTTTGTTGTTGGATTAGCGTTATTTAAGGAGGTTATTCATATCTTAATGCATCTATCGGATTCATCTTTGCCGCTTTGTTAGCTGGATAATATCCGAAGAATATACCGGTAAGCATTGAGAATATTACTGCCACAACTATTGCAGAAACTGAAGGCTGTATTGATATTACAATTATATCCAGCTGTTCTTTAAGAACTGTATCAGCAAGAACAGCTGCAACTTTTCCTATGATAACACCATTTATAATACCAAGTATTATACCGATTAATCCGCCGATAAGGCATATTATTATAGATTCCGTTACAAACTGTAATCTTATCGAGGAATTCTGAGCTCCGAGAGCTTTTCTTACGCCTATTTCCTTTGTTCTTTCAATAATACTTACAAGCATGATATTCATTACACCGACACCGCCTACTATAAGGGATATCGCAGCAATTACTGATATTGCAACTGTAACAACATTTATCACATTGTTTATCATATCAAGCATACTCTGTTCATTTTCTATATAGACAGTCCAGTATTTATTCTCTTTATATTGTTCATCAAAGAACTGTCTTATATTATTTTCGGCTTCACTCATATCGTTGTCTGTGTTCCACATAACCACAACATAGCTGTATCCTGAGGCAGACTGACCGTTAGGATTCAGTTTTTTCTCTGTATTAAGCGGTATAAATACCGGAGTTACTTTATCTTCATCTTTTGTTCCCGGTTCAAAAGCACCGATTTTACTTTCAGAATATTCATAAACGCCAACTATTGTAAAGTCATAGCTTTCACCTGTTGAAACAGTAAAGCTTATATTTTTTCCGACAGGATTTTCATTTTCCGTGAAATACTGTTTTACGAATATATCAGAAACCAGAGCTGTATGTTTTTTTTCTTTATTGTCACGCTGAGTTATATTTCTGCCCTGAATGATATCAATTTTCCCCTGCTGGATATAGCCATCAGTAATGCCTGTAATTGCAGTGTTGACATAAGCATTGTTTTTATTGATTGTCTGAGCATCTGAATAATATTCGCTCATTGCAACAGTATACTGGTCAGGATAGGTTTCAAGGAGGTTTTCAATCATTTCATCAGTAATCAAGTCATCATCGTTAAGAGTATAATCAAAATCAGTATCTTCATAAGCAGTTTCCTTTACATTAAGATAAAGGTAAAACATATTCATGCCGAACTGATTAAAAGTATTTGAAATAGTTTTCTGAATTGAGTTTCCGATAGTTGTAATAGTTATAACAGCACTGATACCGATTATTATTCCGAGCATTGTAAGCAGCGAACGCATTTTATTTGCAGCAAGTGCAGTAAGAGCGAGTCTTATATTTTCAAGAAATCCCATTTATCTTTTCCCTCCTGTATCAGAAACTATTGAACCGTCACTTATGGTTATAATACGTTCAGTTTCCTGTGCAAGTTCAGGGCTGTGGGTGATAAGGACTATGGTTTTTCCCTCATCTTCATGGAGTTTATGGAACATATCCATAACCATATGACCGGTTTTTGTATCAAGAGCACCTGTTGGTTCATCAGCAAGGAGAAGTGACGGATTGTTGGCCATAGCTCTTGCAATTGCCACACGCTGTTTCTGACCGCCTGAGAGTTCATTCGGCTGATGGGTATATCTTTCTTCCATTCCGACGAGTTTAAGCAGTTCCATAGCACGTTCATGGCGTTCTTTTCTTGATTTTCCGGCATAGAGCATAGGCAGTTCAACATTTTTAAGAGCATTTGTTCTTGGTATAAGGTTGAATGTCTGGAATACGAAACCTATCTGAGAATTTCTTATATAGCTGAGTTGTTTGTCATCGAGTTTGCTTATATCAGCACCGTTAAGGTGATATATGCCCTCTGTAGGTCTGTCAAGAGCACCGATTATATTCATAAGAGTACTTTTTCCTGAACCGGACGCTCCGACTATTGAAACAAATTCTCCCTCATTGATATCGAGTGAAATTCCGTTGAGAATCTGGAGTTCATTCGGCATACCGATATAATAACGCTTGATGATATTCTGCATTGATATAATATTTTCACCCATGATTAATCACCATTTGCAGTATCCGAGGATTCATTATCATTATTATCATCAGAAACACGGACAGTTTTTCCATTATATACAATTGAAGGATTAGTTAAGAGTATATCTCCTTCCTTTATTTCATCAGAAATTATTTCAGTATAGTAATCAGTTTCAAGACCTTTCTGAATTTTTACTTCTTCAGCCTTATAAATGCCGTTTTCATCTTTTCGGGCAATGTATACGATATTGTCACCGTTTTTATTAGTGGATATTGAATCATAAGGGACAGCAATAACATTATCCTTTTCATCAAGAATTATTTTAACCTTTGCATTCATGCCGATAAGGAGCTGATTATCCTTGTCATCAACGGATATTTCGGCAGTATATCCGCCCTGCTGCTGAGTTGTCGGGTCTGCACCGCTGATAATATTCACAACTCTTGAAACTTTGCCGTTTATCTCCTCATCGCCTGTTGCATCAGTTTTTATAACGGCTTTAAGACCTTCCTTTACGCTAAGTATATCAGCTTCCTTTATCTGAACAGTAATTTTAAGGCTGTCAGTATTTTCGATACTCATTATAGCATCTGTAGTAGGAATACTTCCCTCTGCAACATTAAGAGAAGTTATTATGCCGCTTTTCGGAGCAGTTACAGTACATTTTCGGAGCTGTTCAGCGAGTTTGTCAAGCTGTGACTGAGAAGTATTATCCGTACTGAATTTTTCAGCATTTATAGTATCCTGACATGACTGTATAGCAGCATCAGCATTTCTTTCAGCGGAATCATAAGCATCATATGCATTCTGTACAGCTGAATCATATGTACTGAGCTGTTCATAAAGAGCATTCATTTCAGTTTCAGCGGACTGATACATCTGAACGGCTTCCTGATATTCCTGATAAACGGACTGATATTGAGTTTCATCTTCAGTATTTTTAAGAGTGTTATTAAGTTCATCTTTTTTCTGCCCATAGCTGTTATATCTGTTTACAAGGTCATCATATTTGCTGTATGCATTGTCACGGGCAGATTCCGCATCATTGATAGCTCGCTGAGCCTGACTGAGAGCGATATCCTTTTCACTTACTGCATCATCAAGATTTCTCTGATTTATTTCATGAGTATTCTGATTCATAGCGTCAGAACGGTCAATACTTGCTTTAAGGTCATCATATTCCTTCTGTATATCCGAGCTGTCGAACACGCAGAGGACATCACCTTCATTAACATAGTCGCCGATATCAACATTAAGACTCTGGACTCTTGCACTGAGAGTGCTTGTAATTTTTACAAGATTATCGCTTTCAACAGTTCCTGCGACACTGATAGCATTTGTAAGGTTTTGTTTTTCTATCTTTAATGTATCAGATGAGCTGTCAGAAACGGAACTCATGGACTCAAGCGTATTTGAAACACATGAAGTGATTCCGAAACCTGCCAGAGCGAGTACTGCAATAACTGAAACAATGATTATAACTTTACGTTTTCCTTTCTTCTGGTTACCCATAATTCAAATAACTGATTAAAAAAATCAGTATCTCCTTTCATTGATGTGTACTATATTAACT
>ERZ808252.1755-NODE-1755-length-14878-cov-3.047156_pt1 | contig 14878 bp, 17 predicted proteins | sample MGYA00521242_ERZ808252 | MGnify/ENA primary metagenome ERZ808252 (study PRJEB31516, sample SAMN03275581) | gut metagenome | biome: mammalia-associated habitat; material: feces | host: Papio cynocephalus | place: Kenya | collected 2012-08-07 ...
TCAGCAAAGTTGTCCATTCCGATTCCGTGCTCCGCTTGTACTCGATCGTTACCGCATGGGTGTTTTTTTGGTTGACCTCTGAGATCGCATAGCTGTATTCGATGAGCACATAATCTGCGTCCTCCTGATATGTGCCGCTTTTTGTGGCACGGTTGACTGCAAAGGATTTGATCGTCGGCCTCTGATACCCCTCGACATATATCGTGACTTCCGTGCTCGCCGTCCTGCCTCTGGTGTCCGTTACGCTCACATAGACGGGTATAACGCCATAGGTCGTGATCGTATTGGTCGTTATGGCCTGCCCGGAATATTTCACCCCACCTACTGATGTGGCATAGTCCCAAATTTTGCTGCCATATGCACCAGACGCACTGATTTTTACATTCAGCCGCGATTTGTTCTGCACATACACGCCGAACTGCTTGGCGATAACGGATTCCGCCTCCGAAAAGGCAACGTCCGAAATACTGGGCACCATATCGTCCGGAACAGACAGCGTGATCGGGAAATCCTGAGTCGCGATCACGTTATCCCCGGAATAAGTGATGAGCTGGAGCTTTCCCGTGCCGGACACCGCGTTGGGGATTTGCTCTGCAAGTGATTCAGGCGGGTACCATTCGTACCATCCTGACGGTTTGGCGTCCAGCACCCATTCGCTGGCGGAACCGAAGGTGTAGACAACGCGGTGACGGAAGGCGTCGGACTCCGCCGAAATATGCAGCACCACCTTTGAGCCGATCGTGCCGCCGTCAATGGTCATCGCGCTGCCGCGCGGAATGGTGTCCAGCGTCTGGGTTGCAGACACACTGCCTGTGATTTTGCCGGAGATACTGCCACTCAGGCTGAGCGTCATGGAGCCGTCCGAGTTGTGCGCAATGGTAGTCGTGCCGGACAGCAGGTTCGTTGCCCCGCCCGGAGACACCCGCACCTGCCCGCTGCCGCTGTAAGCGTTTCCGCCGATGTTGGCGGCATAGGAGCAGCTGCCCCATGTGTCCGACGTGGAGGAGCCGGACTTGCGGACTCTCAGCCACCAGTTGACCGTAGTGGTGTTGTTCTCGACGGATTGGCCGTTCACCTGAGTTTCCAGCTCGATTGTAATATACTGGTTGCTGGACGTCTGATTTGAGTAGACCGCCATATTACCACCTCAAAACTTTTTGTTATACGCCTCTGACAACTAATAGTTCACACGCCGTCATGGAGGGCAGTCCGCTGATCGTGCCGTCTGAGTTGATAGACAGGGACAGCGCCGTGGACGATGGCGAACCATAACTTACGGATTTGTAGTAGTGGTCGCCGTAAAAGGCAAGCAGCGTCGTAGTGCCGCCACCCCAGCTGGATTGGCTTGTTACTGTGCCATAACCGAAAACTTTGATAGCGCCGGACGTGCTTTTGAAATTGACAGCTTCATCTGCGCTGGTAATTACATACGCTTCGCAGTTGTTGTTTCCGCTGCTGGAACCGCCGCTTCCGGCATACGTTCCGGTCACGCCAAAGATAGACACGCCGGACTTGATGTTTTCAGCTGTAAGATTGCTGTCACCCTCGATGGTCTGTGCCCCACTCAGATACTGGCCAGATGCGATAGTCTGGTTTGCCGTGCCCGGTGTATAAGTCGTAGCTGCCTTGCTGGATATAGTACCCGTGACCTTTTCACCCTTGACGTAAGCCGTCTCGCCGGACAAAATGTCGCTGGCCGTGGCGGTTGCGTCGCTGGTGTCAGTCCCCGTACTACCGGTCTCCAGGGCGCCGGTCACGCCGAAAATGGAAACCCCCTTCTTGATGTTTCCAGCGCTCAGATTTCCGTCGCCCTTGATGGTCTGCGCTCCGGTGAGATACTGGTTCGCAGCAATCGTCTGGTTCGCCGTTCCGGGTGTGATGGTTTCCGCCGCCTTGCGCGGCACATCCGCGCCGACATAAGAGGGCAGCTCTTTCTCGATCTCCGCAATGGCGGAGGCATTCGCGCTTGCACCGGATTCCAGATTGTTCAGCGCTTCCGCCGTGATCGTATCGCCGGTGCTCCACGTTTTCTTTGTATAACTCACTTCATGGCCTCCTTTACGGCAGTGATCTTGCTGTCTGTGCTGGCGTTGCTCTCCTCGATCGCGTTCAGGCGGGCTGCGGTGATGCGGTCTCCGCTGTCGAGTTCAGCGCTTCCGGCAACGGCTTCACCAACGACGTTGGAGGTGTTTTCAGCCTCTTCGTGTACGCGGATCAGGCTCAGGTTTCCAGACCTGCGGGGGACAAACGCAAACTTTCCGATCCTCAGCGAGTTCAGGAAATGCGCATCTGTGATATACAGCTGCTTATTGCTGATATACGCCACTTCCAGCCCGCCGTCCAGAAAGCTGATCCTGTCGTTGTCTACTTTGAGTGTAATCTGATTGCCTTCCTCGCCGATCACCAGTCCGTCGACCGTAAAACGGAAATACTTATTGATCTCCGTGCGGACGTCCTGCACATCGCCGGATACATCTGTGATCTGGTCACTGGCCGCCGTGAAGCGCAGCTCGATCTGATCTGCGAGGATCTGGAGCTGACTGCTCACCGTCTCCTTGTAGGTCTCAAAATCCGATGTTCTGGTATACTCCTCCAGCGCCGACAGGATGATCTGCTTGCTGTCTTGTAAGACCTGTGTGATCTGCCTGCTTGTAGTCTGAGCCAGTGAGGACAAATCGGTCTTCGTTTGGTTGATTTCCGCCTGCTGCCCGTCATTTTGGTCTCTGATGTCAGTCAGCGCACCTTGTACTCGGTCTGTCTGGGTCTTGATTGTTGCTCCAAAGGTAATGCGCGTACTGCCCGGGTCTTGGATGTCTAGGTCAAGCTGGGTGAGCGCATAGCTTACATCAATACCATGTGGATTGCTTGTTATTGACGTGTAGCGCCCCACCCGCATCTCGGCGATTTCATCGTTCGTGCAGTGCAGGTCTACTGCTGTAACCGTGATTGTACGGGCAAGCATGATGCCGTCCTTTGCCAGCAGCGCCGCAGCCTTGCCGCGCAAGTTGGTTGCTTCCGTGACGTCGTCCCACGTCTGGATTGAGGTGATGCGTCCGTACTTTTTGACAGCACTTTTGGAGTAGATGACCGTCCCCTCCTTGACAAGATCATCCGTCACTGCACCGTCTGCAAGGTCTTTGATGGTCAGCTTTTCTGCGCCGACCGGCAAGATGGCCGTGTACAGTTCCGAGCCGTCCAGCGCATCCGATAGATCGAGCAGATTTTTCGCAAACTCCACGCTTTGCGTATTGGTCAGCTGATAGTCCGCCAAATAGTCCAGATAGGTACCATCGGACTCATAGCGCACTAAAAAATGTCCTCCCAACGCGGAGTCGCGCAGTCTGGAGGTTATGCAAGCCCATGTGGTCTGGTAGTCCTCGCAGCTACGGGCGATGTAGTTGTTGGGGTCGGTAACAGTCACGTTGCCCAGCTTGATCTGCTGATCTGCGGACACCTGCTCATTATGGCTGTCGATTAGCTTGCCAAGCCAAAATGCCACAACGTTATCAGCAGCCTCGTAGTCTGCGTCACCGTCATAGTCGGCAGGGAAATCAAACGGCGGAACAATCGAGTCGTTGAGGCAGGCCAACTGTCCCTCTGCTTCAATGGTGCGTTCACCGTCAAAGTCGGATATGTCACTCAAAACGCGTCCGCGCCAGATGGGCACGCCGTCGCTCGTCAACTCCAACCGCCCATGCAGTTTGGACAAATCGTCAATATGTGGATGATTCAGCGGCATTGTAAAGGTAAGGCTGCCTGCCTCATCAACCGCCAAATGGACGCTCGCGTCATAGATGTATCGGTCGGTTAAGCGAGGGTCATAGATAGTAAGGTCATCATAGGTAAGTACATACATCAGAGTGTCACCTCATTCCACCGAATCGTGATTTTGCCCGTTCCAGACTTGGTCTTTGCCTTGAGATCATTCGATCCGTTGGACAGCCGAATAGCGGGGACTGTGTGCGTCCCCGCCGAGACGGCTGTGCTACTGCCTTGCCACGTCAGCACGGTTTCGGCGGTACACTCAATCGTCGGTGTGATCGGTCTCCCGCCGTTGGATAGCGTGATCGTGGTGTCGGTGGTGGTCAGTGACTTACTCACGGAGGTTTCGGCCACTTTGGCGCGAAAAGGTTGGCAGTCGCAGGTCACGACGATTTTTTGCATTCCACCGCTCAAGGTGTGCTTGCTTACCGTGCATCGCCCTGTGTAGTAATGGCCGGTATCCTCACCAAAGATAATCTTGCAGTTTTGCCCATGCACAGCCGAGCAAAAAGTGCTGAGTATGTCAGCCCATGCCTTTTCGGATTTTGCAGCCACAAACGTCAGCTTGATTGTGCGGTTTTTGTAGTGGATTTCGCCGTCCAGAGCCGCAGAAAGGTCAAGTAGCCCGTCCCGACCCGGCACGAGCTGCATATTTGTTTGCACCTGCGGAAGATCGACCTCTTTTTTCGCAAGGAGAAGACCATACTCAGAGTAGGAGTCTTTCCCATCGAAAGATACTTTTCCTATCACGTCGTTCTTGCCCTCCTTGTGTCAATTTGCCCGAGTGCCGTGTTCAGTAGTGGCGCGAGTTCTCCAACCGTCTTCCCGGAGTCCAGTACGATTTGACGAACAGACAGCATCGGGAGATATTCGGTTAGGATGGATATGAGCTGCACCAGCTTTTCGGAAATATCTGTTGACATATCCGAAATTGCGCCCGGTGCGCTTTCGGTTGCGTATTCCGTTCCTGCGCCGGCATATCTAATTCCCACCGAAATATCACTATTTGCTGCATTCTGCGCGGATTGCATCGCTTTTTCAACCGCCTTTTCAACGGTCGGGATGGAATTGTCAAGGCCGACAGCCATACCGGCGCCAAGCATATAGCCGACTTCATCGCGCCATACTTTGGACGGGGATGCGATTCGCGCCGCTGCCTTACCGGCTTTAACAGCCTGCCGCATTACGTTTTTCGCTGCTGCATTTACAGTTTCGGAGCTATACTTGATACCGCTCGCAAGTCCTTCCATCATGTAGGAGCCTGCATTCTCCATGTCGGAACGATAGGAGGATGCTGTGCTCACTATTCCGGCACAGCCGGACGCCATCTCCACTTTGGCTGCTTCGGTTGCTGCGTCGGTGTTGTCACGAAATGCACTCACGAGCTTTCCCAACTCGTCATCGTCTGCATCGACCATCTCTTGCACAAGCTGAGCGGATTCTGGGCCAGCCTCTTGAAGCTTGGCGATTAATCCTTCATCGAGACCTTTTGCCGCCAGCGTTTGCATGTTGGATGTCCAGTTACGCATAGACTCAGTTTGCTTTTGCATATCTGCGATCAGCTCGTCGATGCTTGCGTCTGTATCGTCGCTGATCTTATCCCACATACCGGTGATGTCGTACACAAGATTGTCTGCGGTATCGGAGATGTTAGACTCCATCTCGGCATATGCGGACGCAGCGTCGCTTGCATCGTCCGACATACCGTCAGAAGTATCGCTTGATGCGTAACCGACGTCAGACAGATCGTCTGTTACGCTGTCGGACATCTCGCTGGTTGCATCAGCCTGCTTTTGCGAGTTGTCTATCCAGTTGTTTACAGCTGCAGCTTGTTCGGTCGACAAGTATTGCGTCGCCCATTTCATCTCGCTTGTGCTCGCAAGTGTGGACTGGGTGACCTCATCCATAGCCTCTTTGCTGCCTGACGCCCATGCGCTGATTGCATCTGGGATTTTAGAGATGGATTGCACAAAATCGTCAATCCTGCTGATGAGATCTGTTGCCGTATCGACGCAAAACTGCATTGCAGGTTCAAACTTCTCGTAGAGGGTAAGCTGCAAATGCTCGATCACGGAGTCAAGCGTGTTAATCGACCCGGCAAGATTGTCATTCATGGTGCCGGCCATGTCGGACGCTGTTCCATCGCAATCATACAGCGCTGCTTCATAGTCTGCTACATTGTCAACACCCTCGTTCAGGACAAGGTTAATGCCCTGGATCGAATCAGCGGTGAAGACAGCGCTCAAAGCAGCTGCTTCTTCTGCGTCGCCCATGCCTTGTGTAGCAGAATCCACGTCTTTCAGGATGTCGGTCAGATTGCGATAATTTCCGCTTGCGTCCTGCACAGCAATGTTTGTATCGCCAATCGCGATCGAGCCATCTTCCATGTTCGCCGTGAGATCGCGCATCATGGCAGCAAGCACCGTACCGGCGCGAGCACCCTTTGTGCCCTGATTGCTCATAGCCTCGATAAGTGCTGTGGTGGTCTCCATCGACTGACCAGCGGCGTTCATGTTTGCGGCGCAGTTTTGGTATGCTTCGCCGAGCTGGGTGACGTTTGTGTTGCTGTTGGCCTGTGCATAGGCGAGGCGGTCTGCAAACTCCGATGCTCGGTTTGCCTCCCAACCAAATGCAGACATATAGTCTGTGACCAGATCAGATGCACTTGCAAGATCCATCGCACCGGCTGATGCAAGGTCAAGGACACCATTTAGAGCAGATGTAGACTCGCTCGCATCCCAGCCTGCGAGCGCCATATATCCCAGAGCATCAGCGGCATCGGAGGCGGAGAAAACGGTGGTTGCGCCAGCTTCTTCTGCCGCAGTTTTCAACGATTCAAATTCTTCGCTGGTTGCGCCGGAAAGAGCTTTCACCTTCGACATGGACGATTCAAAGTTCATTCCGGAGGTGACGGTCGCTCTTGCGAAATTTACGACTGCCTGCGTGGCCTTTTGAATTCCGTTAGTGATGAGGTTCGACGCTACATTCCCAAGCACAGACCATCCGCCGTTTGCAGATTCTTTGGTTTTCTTTCCAGCACTTTCAGCTTCCCGCCCGGCATTTTCAAGCTCGGACGCTGCACTTTTCGCTTCCTGTGCAACTTCCTCGATCTTAGATGACGCTTGATCGTTTGCTTTGATCGTTACTTCGGCGGTATAAAGGTTCGCCACTTATCCCACACCTTCTTTCGCTCTTTTGATTATGTCTGCGACGATCTGCTCGATCGGCCTATTGTCAGTGGGTTTCGGTTGGAGCAAATCGTAAAAGCTATCTGCGGGATAGAAGCCGCCGTTTTTTGCAATCGTTCTGAGCGCGTTTGCTGTATAGATGTGATATAACATCATCTCGCGCTGTGCCCTAATTTTAGATTTTGCGATATGCAAAAATGTGCTGATTAACCAGCCTTTTTTCCAGCTTTCGACGCAGAGCCAGAGGACGCCCCAGTCTTCCTCCGACCCCGAAAGCCAAAAAGCTCGATCATATCCTCATCCGTGATAAGCTCAAGCACATCGTTATACAACTCCGCCGCATTGGGTGTATAATCTTCACTTTCTGACAACGTTGCGATAATCTCCTTCATAGAGGCAGGTTCTTCAGCAAGGGCGCAACGGATATAGTCAAGCAGGGTGCAGCCCTTTTTCTTGAGCGCTGACACCTGTTCACTTGTCGCAACGATAAAGCATGGGGGCAGCAGCTTATTCACAACGGCGAACGCTTCGTCGCCGGTAAAGTCTTTCAGTCGTTTCATCGCTTACCCCTTTCTCAAGTTTCATCGGTTCCGGCCTTGACGTAGACCTCGAAGGGCACTTCATCCTGATTCTCCATGCTATAATGTGCGGTGAATTCAGCGGCGAAATTGCCCTTCGCCTTATCGCTGGACTGAATCTGAAAACCGCCGGTAGAAAGCGTGTTCATCATGTGGATTGCGATAAAGCCGCCGTTTTTATCTCCGTTTTTGTCGCTGTAGTCTCCTACCCACCAAAGATCGGTGAAATCAGAGTCCTTAATGTCATTGCGCGGGACAATTTTTGTGCTGTCAGTAGATGCAATGTCTGCGGCACCAACCAGCGCCTTCGCGGCTGCGGCAGTGATTGTGACAAAAGTGCCGGACATTTTGATCTCCCAAGATTCGAGCTTTTTCAGCTCCTTCATATTTTTTGGGCAGTTATCAATGTCGTCTCCCCAATCGGAAAATGTGGGGGTTGCGGTAAAGTTCCAGCCGCCGGTGGATGCGCCGATAATCCCGGTGAGTGTCCCATCACTGGGCGTAAAACTTGTGCACAGGCAACCCGCATTCAGCTGGATTTCCTTAAAGGCGTTTTCGGGGATCTGTGTATATCGCATAAAGTCTCCTTTCAGCTGGTCGTCAGCCAGTTCGTTTCGATGTTGATATAACGCTGACGTATTTTGTCGTCGTCAGTGTTTTTGATCGGTTGCCACGCAGGCTCTCCTCGTTTCAGCCATACCGCGCCGCCATCGCAGGGGATGATTTTTCCGCCCCTGCCGATTTCAGCGCAGATTTCTTCCGCTTTCGCGTTAGCTACAGCGCCGCTGGTATCTCGGTAGTACAAGTTGACAGTCAAGGGCGAATCAGTGTCTCCGAAATAGCCGTTTGAGGCGTCATACGTCATATATGGGTATGTGACCACATTAGGCACCGCATCAACTGCGTATGCTGTAACGCCAAAGGTCGAAAGCCAGTTATAGATAGCCTGTCCTCGCGTCATGTGCCAATCGCCCCCACTCGCGTTACATCAGCCTGCATCAGCGGCAAAGTGGAAATGCTAGGTGCCATTTTCTCGCGTGGGTCACTGGTCACCCGATAGACAACGTCGTTATCTTCCACGCTGACAAGGTAATGGTTGCGTAAAATCGGGGCGTTATTTTTAAACAGCGCTGTGCTTGTTACGCTGGCCTTCAAGCCCTCTGCAATTAGCTTTTCGGTCGTGGTCGGGAAGGAAACAGCCGCAGGAACAGTGCCGATTTCGACATATTTCCGGGTGAAATCGCCTTCACCGTCAGAGACAGTCTGCCGCTCATAAAGCTTGTAGTCGGCAAACATCGTTTCCAAAAGTGTCATAGTTTCCTCCATCTGTTCAAGCGCGAGGCGAAAACGTTCTTCCACGTCAGCGGCTTTCCATTTTCGCCGGTTGCCCTCTGGTAGGAATACCCGCCGAACGATTCGCTGACGAGTGTGGAATTGTCGCTGTTTTTCTCCACCCATTGCTCGATTTCGTCAGAGAGCGCAACTACCTCAGGCGGAATTCTCAAGCTCCAAATTGACCCTTCAAAAGTCTCTGTCGTGAGATTGACAGCTGGGTACTGGTAGACGCCGTCGTTAAACATCGAGCCGCAAATGCGAAAATATTGGCCGTGAACGAGAAACGGGAGCATAATGCCCCCGTTTTTGATCTCGTATTCATCTTTGTGGATGCCGTCAGGGGCGACGAACCAGTTTCGCAGGTGCGACAGTACCTCTCCAAGCATCTACAATCACCCCTATCAGCCGAGCGTTTTCATGACACCCATGCGGATGTTCTCGGCGTTCCACTTGAGGCTCCAGTTCGCCTTTGTGCCGAGTTCGGTAGTGGTGGGAGACTCCTTCGCAATGCTGTCAACAGCAAGGCTAAAGCCGTTCGGATGCAGCTCTCTGCCCTGCTTGGTGTACAGCATCTCGACACCAGCCTTTGTCTCGGGGTCGTAGTCGGTGTAGTAAGGCTCCTCGTAGTTGGTCTTTGTGGCACCGACAAAACAGCCAGTACCAAAGGTGTAGGTCTTATAGACCACAGTGTCAGCCTTGCTTCCGACAGTCTCCTTGCTCGCGGTGTACTTGTTGTTGACCAGCGCAACCATGCCGCCAATGCTGGGCAGCTTGACCTCTCTGCCGAGTGCGTCGGTCACGGCGTACTTGTCGTAATCGACCAGTTTCAGCGCCTTGTAAGCGGCCATGATTTTGCTGTTAAGGACGATCAGGCCGGTGCGATTGTCGGTATCGCCGAAGGCAGCCTCCTGGGCATACATGAGGGAGGTTTCATCCGCAAAGCCGGTCTTGTTTTTGTTGTTTGCGACGGTAGTCAGATTGTAGACGTGGGAGGACATCGCATCGAGGGACAGGATAGCGTCAGCAATGGTCATCAACTCGTGCTGCCATACCTGCTGATAGTAGCCGGTGACGGCGTTTGCCATATGCTGCATCGGGTCAGCGCCGGTCAGTTCCTTTGTAAAGTCCTGCGCCTTCCACGCCTTCATGCGCTGGATGAGCATGCAAGTCTGCTTGCCGCCGGAGATAGTCTCAGGTGTGTTGTCGGTCTCGCCGTCATTATTTCTGGGCGCATAGTCGTCGATTGTGATCTCCTTGTAAAACGGGATGGTCGCCACGTTGCCCTTCGTGCCAATCAGGGACATGATGGAGGGGCTTTCGGCTACAATGCCGGATGCGATGATATTGGTGTTATACAGCGGCTGTTCCTGCATATATTCCGCAAAAACTTCCTTGTCAAAATCAAAGCCGCCAAATGTGCCTGTTCTTGCCATTTACATCAACCTTTCTTGATCTGTTCATATCGCTCAGGGTCTTCACGCTTCAACCGCATCTTTTCATCGAGGGTCATGTCACCCCAAGCCTTTTCTTTGTCTTTGTTGCCGGGAGGGGTATTCGTATCCGCGCCCTTCTTGCCGCTCTTGCCGATAAAATCAGCCCATTCAGTTTCAAAGTAGGATTTTGCGCCGTCCTTGTCCTTCAACTCGCCATCATCGTCGATTTCATATTTATCGACATCAACAACCTTCAAGATGGCCTGAATGCGCTTTTCGGTGATACCGGCTTCGCTTGCGACCTTTGCCAAAGCGGTTTCTTTCGCCCGGCGGGTGTCCTTCTTGGACTGGTCGGCCTTATAGTCGTCAAACTGCTTCTTGACGTCGTCGTACTTTGTCTTCCATTCGTCGGTGCCGTCATCCAACTTCTTCTGGAGGGCGTCAACTGTGTCTGCTTTCTCGCTCAGTGTCTTGATCTGCTCTTTCAGCGCATCGACAACTTCGCTGTGGCTCTCGATGATCTGATCAATCGCAGTATCTTCAAGGCCGAGAGCTTTGAGAAATTTACGGGTAAATGCCATTTTCTGCACTCCTTTTCTTCGGTGGCTGTACTTCGCCATGTGCTTATATAATCCTCAGTCCTTCGAGGTTTATAACAAAACTGCCAACCAGAATTGCACTGGGGGACGTGGCCGTGCCGCGCCAGCTGCTTTTACGACGGCAGCTTATAGGGAGGTGAAAACAATCCAGATGGTGGGGCTTGCGGTCGGACTCGAACCGACAACCCGCTGCTTACAAGGCAGCCGCACTTCCGTTGTGCTACGCAAGCATGAAAAAGGACTGACTAAAAGCCAGTCCAGAAGGGTATGAAAAAGGCCGGCGAAAAAGCCAGCCTTTTAACGGTCTGTTTACTTTGTAAATCCACGATCAAACGCAGCTTGCAGTTCGCTTATATGGTCAGAGACGGAATGCACAAGGAAGCCGTTCTTTGCCTCCTGATATTGCGCATATTCTACTTCCGAGCCAATGCGCCCGGTGTCTCCATTGACCTCATATGCAATGCTATTGCGCAATCGGCCTGTTTTTACAGGGCAGCGACCGCCCATTGCTTTGGAGATTTTCGCATAGCCGGTTGCTACGCCACACGCAAGCTCCAGTCCCAGCTCAACGCCCTGCTGAATGTCAGCTAAGACGCCGCTGGTGTTGTCGATTTCATTCATGCTCATCGGATTCCTCCGTCAGCGGGATGCCGTATTCTTCGAGCAGCCCCTTACAGAGATACGCTCTGTATCTGAGCAAATCAACTTCACCGTCAAACTCAATCGCATCCGCTTCTTCTTCAGTATAGGGAACCGTAGAAGCGATGCACTCTCTGTATCCTTTAATTTTCTCCGGCGTTAAAGTAAACTCCATACTTTGCAACCTCCTTCAGAACAGAATCCATATACTTTAGGTATCCATCTGTATCCCCTGCATTTATAAGCTCATCCAACTTTTCTGTTCTGGCAATAAGTAAATCCCAAAAGTCAGATTTATTATATGTCGGCGTTTTAAACACTCCGTACACAGAGCCGCCATTTCCTACAGCTGTCAGGCCAGACATATTATCTCTTTTTGCGAATTGCACTAGGTCAGTATGCGAAAAAGTCGTATCTGTCGGGTGGTTATGTATGCCGATATATGGATAGTCACGATCTGGAATAGCAACACTTTCATCGCCGATGATAATACGTTCATCAAGCAGCATATCTGGATAGCGCATTGTATATGCGCATTCCTTATTCGGGAATTTTTTTGCGTACCGCAGCAGCTTCTTGTGGGCGGATAAAAGGCTTTTTGTCTGGTCTTCCGTCCATCCGGGAGCGCTGATTTTCGGCAAGGAAGCTATCGTTTTCTCCGTGACAGCATAGCGCTTGATTTTCTTGGACGCCTTTCCGATGGACTGGAACCTGTTTTCCTGCCACCGCTCGAATGCCGCCTGCGCATCTTCGGTGTATTGCGCTGCGCTTTCGCTGTTCACGCCATCCAGCACCGTGCGCAAGGAGCACCGGCAGTTGTAAACCTCTGACGCAGCGCCGTTTGGGTCGCCCGGGCACAAAAGGCCATTGCTGAACCGCTCTTGCGGTTTGACGATTTCACCGTTGACCGCCATGTGGCTTTCGCGGGTTCGGTCATCGCCGGTAGCAAGCCATTGCTTACCAAGCCCGGACACGCCAGCAGCCTCAATCGCTTGCAGCCGGGACAGCCGCCCGCCATTCTCGGCGCTGGTTACTGCCGTTCGGATGCTGCGGAGAGCGCCGGACATATTGGTTTTAGACAGGTTTGCCAGCGTAAAAGCCATACCGTCCATTGATTGGCCGCGCAGGATACCAGACAAAACGATGCTGTTAATCCTGCTTTTATTATAAGCCATGTCGGCGGCCTTGTCTACTTGGAGATGCGGCAGCAAATCAGGATCATCAAACCAAAGTCGGCGGACGGTTTCTTCATCAACCACGTCGAATGCAATGCTGTCTTTATCGATCATTCGCAAGCACCTCGTACTCGTACAGGGCGTAATTTGCATTCAGGGCGGCGATTGTGGAAAGCTCTTTGTTCCCCTCTTTTGCCGCCGCCCTGTTCGCCTTATACAGCAACTCGGCGATGTTCTGGATAATCTCCTTTGCCCGTTTGCTGCGGATGAGCTTTTCCATCTTCCACTGCCGAAATTGAGCTTCAGTTTTCTTGCCGTCCTCCACCCACTTTTCCCACTTGCCCAGCTCTGGTTCAAGCTCCGCCATCAGTTGGTCAATGTACTTTTTGAGCTTCTTGTCGGCTTTCCGGTAAATCGTGTTTACGCGGCCTTCCGTTCCGTGCAGCATATCGTCTGTCATTTTACGAGCAGGGTCTCGGTTCACGCTTCCTCACCATCTTCGCTCTGTGAGCCGTCAGACGCTCCATGCGCCGCAAACTGCATTCTGCCGATTGATTCCTCGTCCATCTCAGAAAGCCGCTCCCGTACCTCCTCAGGCGTCAAGAACGGCAACTTCTGCAATGTAAGTTTATCTCCAAGCACTGTGGCGGCAGTCATGACCATCTGGGTTTCCTCCGTCTGGTTGGCGATACGGTTCCATTTGAACGACGGTTCATCGTCGATACCAGCCAAAGCAAAGATGCGGTGGATGCACTCGATCAGAGCGTACTCGAATGCACCACATTTGTCGTCCTGCGCCTGATATGCAGCTCTGATTTCGGTGGCTGTCTTATCCGCAGCGGAAATGTTATCCACATTGAGAATCTGAAAATCCCGGTACATATCCTGTTCCAGAATCTCCATCATTTTCACCCGCGCCTCGTGGGGGAGGCTGATTGTATTCGGTGTGGCGTCTCCACCATCATCAGAGTCAACGACCATCGCCCGGACTGTGCGCAGCCGTTGCAGCCAATTGGCCATGTCCAGCTCGTCCATGCCGCCCGCATTTTTGATAACCCAGTAAATGCCGGATGTATCGTCAATCTCGTTGGCGAGTCCGCTCTTGATAAAGTCCATGCAGTCGATGGAGTCCCGGACAAAATTCAGCTCGCTGACGTGCAGGTCATTTGCGTAAAATGGCACAATCGGGAACGAGCCATAATTTTCGCCGCTTACAATTTCCTCACCGGCGATTTCGCTGGTTACGGTATGGAGGATGTACGTCCGCTTTTGCTTGTAGACCTCCATATCATCTTCGCCGCGCTTGATGTACTCGGTGTAACCGTCCTCCTCATAGAGGGTGTAGCGCCGCACATCGTCTCTCAGCGCCCAATATCGCACGCCAGCCCGCAGCATTCCGGTGTCTGTGTCCTCCAGCGGCGCAAATCCTGGGGAGGTTGGCGTATCAGCAAAGCCGAAAACCTCGAGATGATCTGCGTTCCAGAACGCAAAAGAAACGCCGTCGATGCAGCCCTTTGTTGCCAGAGATACAAGACGGTTATCAAAGTCTTTTCCTACTTTTTCGCTGGTGCTGTCATTTTGAAAGCTGGTTCCGTTGGACAGCACATACTGCACCTGCTGAGTTACGGCGCGGCGGAAAAAGCCTGTTTTCAGCCGGTAGTCGGCAGACACCAGGTCTGGGATTTTCTCGCCGTTCACGGTGTACAAAAACCGCTGAAAGCGCTCCATCGTTACGTTGTGCTTTGCGTAATACGCCTCAGCAGCCGCCGCCTCTCTATATGCCGCCGAGCTTTTGTGGACAGACACCACAGACTCGACAAATTCCATGATAGACGATTCCGGCATATTCTGCTCGCGTATTTCGGCCAAATCCTGATAGTAGTACACCCTTCACATCACCCTGTTTCTCTCTCGTTTTTCTTTTTCCGCCGTAGGATTGTATATGCAAAATACCGCACATCATCCATCGCGTGGTCATTCTCCTTGATTGGCTTGTCCTCTGTGCTCTTATCGTCCCAGCGGTACAGGCCAAACTCTCGGATGCAGTCTTTGCAGTTACGATGCACCTTGATTGTGCCGTCCTGCAAATACCGGGCAGTTGTGTTGATTCCGGCAATAACGTCGTTTTTCGCCTTGCGGACGATAAACCGCTTGTGCCGCCGGATAACC
>ERZ808252.1756-NODE-1756-length-14877-cov-3.460397_pt1 | contig 14877 bp, 25 predicted proteins | sample MGYA00521242_ERZ808252 | MGnify/ENA primary metagenome ERZ808252 (study PRJEB31516, sample SAMN03275581) | gut metagenome | biome: mammalia-associated habitat; material: feces | host: Papio cynocephalus | place: Kenya | collected 2012-08-07 ...
CTTCCCTCTTTTTTGATTCAGACCAGGTTTCCATCTCTGAAGCTTTCCATCCGCGGGCAGCTTTTACGATTACAAAATCTAAATAGTTCATTTATTTATTTTTTTTTTAATTAATAAAATACCAGACTCAATAGACTCTTGTAAATCCATGAGTTAAGCTTGAGGTTTTGTTACATACTCAGGATCCCTATTATCTTGAGCATTAAGCTCTTTAATAATTATTCGCCCTACTTTCTTATAATCAGAATCACTATCAGATTTATAAGCCTTTAGTGCTGCCTTAATCAATTGCCGTGTTTTAATACGTGAAACAATACGCTCTCCTCCTTCTAATTTCATTTGAACATCGCCATTAGAATCAAGGACGAGCATTTTTGATTTAGAAACTACTTGCTTTTCTTCATCATTTAAATCAGTATCATCCTGGTTAAGTTCATCCCCCTTCCGCACTCCAGAATTAGGAGCAGTTTCTAAAACAAACTAATAAGGACTATTACATCTAACAGGTTCCCCTGAATGTGCTTTCGCTGTGATTACTTGGATTACCACGCCTTCTGGATCGATAAAAATAATATCAAGATCAACTGAAGTATCTTTCATCGTAAAATATGTAGTAGATGGCTATTCAAAAATAAAAAGCATTCCCTCGCCTTCTTCTATTGATGTAATCTTTGAAAGCCCTTCTTTCCGTTTTTCCGGAGTATCTGCCACTTCCACATCAAAATCCTAATCTCCGATGGTAATTGTTTCAGTGGCATTTATTTGATCTGCTTGCCCTATTTGTTGCCCGCGCTATTCAGGGTGTCGTTCAAGAGAAGTCGCGGGGATAGTTTCCCCATCACCATTTAGGTAATACTATTTACCATCGATTTCAACAGGCTCCCGCCCTGCTTTTTGATCTTCTGTAAGGTTACCTCCCTTTTGAAAAGCAGGCACATCCTTGTGCTCAAGATCATATAGGTCCTTGATCATTTGCGATTTCTTGTAATTTGGAAGATCGGAATCAATAATATATTGTAATTGCTCTTGCGTCATTAATTAAAATAATTTAAATAGTTTAACACACCGCCTTTTTTATGGTAAGCCAAAGACATTTGATATTCATTCTAAAAGTCCGGACTCATTATATAATTGGCGATTTCTACTCTATCCTTTTCGTGACTGGCACTTTTCTTCGGATTTTCATACCCTTGCATAAAAGAGACTGTCGCTTTCTGTGCACTAGGGTTTTGATAAGGGACACGCTACTATTCAAAAGAAGTCTTGGTGGTTGCAGGGCGTGTCCAGATATTCTTATCTTTTGCTTCTTTTATTAAGAAATCCAATTGCCTTTCAAATTCCCCTGAAAAAGAAGGGTCAACATGTACGCGCATAGCGTCCTATCTATTTTGTGTTGTCCACTATGCCAAACCGACTCCTTTACCTCCATTCTCTTGAGACGTTTCATCTAGTCCCCCTTCAACAACAAGATTCCCTAATACACCTGCGGCCTGTTCAGGAGAATAACCACTCTTAAGTAACTTACTATACGCAGTAAGCACCCTATCTTTATTTTTCATTACGATATTATTGTAACGGATATTACTAATAGGATTGGACTTCTAAAAGGCAGGAAAAGAACCACTTTCTTTATAAAACTCTGTGAAGTTCTTGGCAATATCTTCATTCGGAGCAACAATGTAATTATTTGTTTTTAAAGCACTATCAAGTGCTTTCTTCGAATCAGAAGACATATCTACCAATTGTCCGTCAACCTCTTGAATCATCGGGAAAACAATAATTTTTCCATCAACTTCACCATAAGACATTTTATGTGAAGCTTTTTGATTTCCAGAAGGTATTGTCTTTATCGTAGAAGCTTTTAATCGTTGCCAAAATTCAGGATTGACTCCTGTTTGTGCTGTTTTTGGATTCTTTCTGGCATAACGTATTTTTCCATCCATATTAGAAATCCACTATTGGGTTTCTGGAGAAAGCTCAATAGGTTTTTTATACTCAGATACTGCCATTTGTCTTTTCTATTAATCCAACATTATCGTTTGTGTTAGTTAGTAATTCTTTTGTAACTCGTTTACCAACTTCCAACAAAATGGAATCATCATGAGAATCATTCCACTGTTTACGGTTCTCCTCAAGATAATCAGTAAGTTCTTTCGAAAAGATTACCTCTGCTTCCTCAACTTCAGCGTGTTGAACAACCGAGTCAGATTGAGCTTGTATTTCAGGGAGTGTTTCCACGTTATCATCAGTAACAGTGATTACCGGAATCCCTTTCTTAGTAACATCAATTCCGAAATCATCATGTTTATTTTTGTGCAAAGATCCATCCGGTAAAACAGAGGGCTACTCAGAAACTTCTATTTCTTCAAGTTTTGCACCATTTTGAGCATACTTAACAGCGTGCCCAAATAATATTGAAACAGGGTCTAAAATATCCATAATTACATTCCTAAAGCGTTAGTATTATATCCTCCTGCGAGGGCTTCTTGATTATTCATTATTGTATTTGATACACTATTCATTCTAGCTTCTTGTTCAAACTTCTAATCTTCACTAATTTCTGCAGCATCAAGAGCCATTCTTACTTTGTTATTTCTATCTTCTAATTGTTTTCGCAACCCCCTTGATCCTTGTATCCAACTCTTTATTGGATTAAACGCTCCCGATCTATTTGACTTTGACTCCATGTGAGTCATATTACTGGAATAGCCTGAGTTGTCAATATTGACTTCAAATCCGGGGGTAGTTTGTCCACCAGCCTTATCAATAAAATTAACTCCTTCAATGATGGCCCCCGCGGCCATGCAGTTGTGGGTTACAATATTATTAGCAATATAAGTGTGTGACCCAGAAACCTGTAAATTATATACAGGTAACGTCCCAAGAGGAATTATTCTCTTTATTTTATCAGCAATTACATTATGAAATTCATAACTGGTATCTCTGCTTTTACAATTAAGTTTTAATAAATATGCTTTATAAAGATTTCTCTTTTTATAAGATATATTTAAAGGAATATTATTATAAAAATTTATAATTGATTCTTTTCTTTTAATATTTAAAGAATAGCAAGTTCCAGATGTGGCTTTGCGTCCTTTAATACAACCGGTTTTAGCTTTAAACTCTGCTATTGTAGAGTGTATACCAAATTTTAAAAATAACCTTTTAATTTCTAATAATAACTGTAAATTCGCTTGATAAAATATCACTCCTGCAGATACTTTATCGTTGCATTGCACACAACCACCTGTATCGATAAGGCCTGCAAGTAACTAAGCACAAGATTCTTGATCCCACTATTCAATATCTTTGGGAAGTCTCTTGTTCTTCTTAATTTGTTCATAAATTCCGTGTTCTTGTAATAAGGCCTAAAAACCATAAAATATATATTCCCGAAATTCTCGAGTATATTTTTTATAATCAGTGTATTTTTTATATAATTTTCCAGAAGTTTCTTTTTTGATAAATTTCCACGTGTCCTAATCTGCTGTAAATAATCTAGGCGGTTTTCTCTTTCCGTAAGTTCCGCCCCCTACCAATAATCCAATAAGGTAAGCATCTTTAATGCGTTTATTCCCAAAAAATGGAATCGTTCCTATTTCTGCAACTTTATCTCCAATTTTTAATGTTTCTGCAGCTCTAAATTGAAAATCCTAAACTCTTCTTTGTTTTTTAGTTCCTACAGTTACATATTTGGCTCTTCCATTTAATGAAGCATAGATCGGATGATCTGTACTACATCTTAAAACATTACCACATTCTGTTTCTATCTAAATGCATTCTTTTAAATGCATTGGGAAAATAACTTCGACTCTTTCGAAGTCAGCCTATTTATTAGAATATCCAAGAACTTCATCTGTGAGAGAAACATCCTCGATATTTTTGTATCCTTGCTTCGTGTAAACTTTCGTTCCGGCACAAACACAGTAAGGATTCCCTGTTTTCATTAACGCACCACTAACTCCGTGAACAGCGTTATCAATTGCTTGTGACTAAGCTCCAAAATTTTTATCGCCCATGAAAGCATTATCCATAGCACTTGTTGCCATAGTAACTGCTCCGGCAACTCCTGCCATTACACCGCCTTTAACATCTCCGGTCTTGATGGCATTCTTTATTCCTGTGACAGCACCTTGATAAGCATTTGCGCCAGTTTCTCCTCCTAAACCAGCAGCAACTTGGCCACCAACATTATAAGCTGCTTGACCAAGGACTGTTCTAACCCCATTGTTGCCTTCTGCAGGATCGCTTGGTCCTACAGGTTCTGCAGGATTACCTGGCTCTACAGGTTCTACTTGAAGACCCTCCTATCCTTTTCGTATTCTTGTCCTAATTTTATTATAACTCATAAGTATACAATTTATTTCAAATAATATAATTATTTTTTAATTTAAAATAAATAATGAGATTAAATTTGATTTGTTTGACTCTGTGTTAATTAATTGTTATAAATAAAAAAATCTGTGTGCTAAAATTAGTACACAGATTTTACCTTATTCTATTTCTTTTATTTTATTTAATAAATAAGGAATAATAGGATTACGAACACAGTCTTCATCCCGGAAAGAAATCGTACTGACTGACTCTGAATCTTGGAAAAGCTCCATAAGCTTTGAGAGGGAGGACTGATCTTTATGTTTTAGATCAATTTGCTCACTATCTCCTAGTATAACGTAAGTAGAGCCCGAGCCTATACGAGTTATAATCGATTTAAATGTGCTAATTGTAAGATTCTAGCACTCATCGAGATTTTTCATTTCTACACGCTCTAAGGTTTGTTTAGTTCCTTTTACTTTTTTTTGTTTTTCCCATAATCGTTTAATTGGTTATTCAATATTAACCTATTATTGTGTCAATAAAAAAAGCCTGGAAAGAAAATTAAATTAGCGTTGTAAACTGCAACTGCCTAGAAAGAAAAAAATTTTTTTCTAAAATTTTTGGAGGTGATTTAATATCCCCCTGGTGATTATTAAATAAGCTCATAAGATATTTTAAGAGATTTTCCTTCAAGGACTTGTTTTCTAGTTTGAGCATCCCCTTTCCAAAAGATCTCAGGGTTTAATGTAAAAGTTCCCTTATCGCCGGCGTAAATAATATATTTTATTTTTATTAAAAGAAACAAATATTTTACCGTTTCCGGTTTAGTTTTGTATTTCATCGGTAAAAGAGTAGTAAAAATATATGTGAAATGTCACCAGTATTGGTAAAAATTATTTTTTTTTTTTAAAATTTTGAAGTTGAAATTTTAGCCCCCCGGTGTGTGGAGAGGAGGGGAGAGGTGTATGATAAATCGCCCCCCAGCCGGTCTGAAATAAAAATTAAAATCGTAAAGTTATGAAAATTACACCAGAAGTGCGTGCCGCGTTTGCGGCACAAATTGCTACCGAAGGCTTGGTAGCATCGACCGAGCAGAGTGCGAGGTCGAAATTTGCGCCTCAGGAGAAAATTGAGGCAGACATATATGCTCCCTCAATTGAGGGGGCACAACGCGCCACAACATTCCCGGCGCGTAGTCGAAATGCCCGTCCCTACGATGGAATACGTTTCGTAGGGAGTAAGACGGGTCGTAAACTCGACCTGTCGTTGTCTTCAATCTACAATCCTGTTCGGGTTGTGGAGGTCGACCCAAAGACTGTCACCAGGGACAGCAAGTGGTTGGGAGAGGCGGCCCAACCTACGAAGCAATATTTCCGCTTCGGGGCACTCTCAGATATGCCGTCTGAGAATGTACCCACGGCGGACGGGCTTGCTTATGAGGCTTGGTATGAGCCTCAGGCAATCTCGCTCGAAAGAGAGATTGTCATCGTATCTCCGCGTTTTGTGGAGGGTGACACACACCCCATCTTCGATGAGGAATGTTCGCTTCGCGTAGTCCTTGCTGTCAAGGATTACGCTAAATACGAAGCGTAATGTGTCTTACACCCACACTTGGTAACAGGTGTGGGTGTGAATGCAATACCGAGTTTGCTTGTTAGTAGGTCATTCTCTATGAATGTGAGAACAAGATATTGCTGATAGAAATCAGATAAGTTATAAGGCTTTGATAGTAAAAGCCAAAGGATATGCACGTAGTTAGTTACTATGTGGTCAAGCATATCCAGTGAGATAAGCAGGCCTAGGCTCACACTTCTTTTGGAGAATCAAGAAGTAAAAATGATACTCACTTACTATGTTCTTTTGTAGTTTTTCTTGTTTATGTAAGCCAATCTAATTCGCTATTAGGATGAATCGCAAAGAAAAACTATTCTTTACCTAAGAGAGATTGGTTTCTCTCTTAGGTTCTAAATCTTTAAACCAAGTCTCATAAAAGTTAGTGGAGAGACTCTTTTGCTAGTTATGCTGTGTAAACTAGTGAGGTTGTAAAACCAAATGTCATATAGCAGTGACATCGTGCAGTGAAGAGACTAGGCTGCATTTTTTTATAATTAATTAAAACAAAACAATTATGACAGCAAGTTACGATTACTCCATCGTTAAAGGAGAAGACTCCAAAGTAGTGACAGCAGTAGTAGAGTATCTTAACTCCTCCCATCTTCGGATGGATACAGCAGTTGAACTTTTAAATGCTCTCTCCATGTGGGGTGAGCAGTTTGAAATCCTCTACTCTAGTTCCGAGATTCGGACTTACTCCAATGAGGATTTTAAGGAGGAGCCTTCTAAGGAGTCTCGTGAATCTTTGATATATATTATCAAGGATAGATGTCCTAAAGAGTACCTCATCAGAGTACTCGACTTGGCATACTCTGCACTTAACCCTGTAGAGTATGTCATCTCTAATGGTGACGCTGTAAAACGTCATTTGACTCCTTCAGAGAGTGATATTCAATTCTGCAAAGAAAGAATTGCAGAGGCGATGGAACTCATTAAATAATATAACACTCCCACATCTATCCTTGTGGTGCAGGCTAACCATTGTGGGAGTGTTATTGTGATATTATGAGTAGTTGGGAGGGTTACACAGATAGTTCCAATGAGTATAAATATCTGTGACAACATTATAATAATAGGTAAGATGAAGACAAAGATACAGGTTTGCAAGGACCTTATAAACTTGCTTGTAGGTAAATATAATGAAATAGACTGTATAGATGAGCAGGGAATGCCCCATGCCTTGCAAGTCTTTGTAAGTAGGGCGAAGCTTTATGCAGATGAGAATGGCTCTGCAACTGTTTACTTTGGTTGCAAAGACGACAAGCATTGCTATGCATTAGAGTACACTGACGATACTTTTATATTATTCTCAGTTGATGAAAAGTCTCCAGACTCTTTTAACTGGGAATAATAATAAAATCCCCACACCATAACTAAGCAGACTGGTTTCTTGACTTAGGACTGGTGTGGGGATTTTTCTTATTCAGCATCCACTAGTTCATAAGTAATTTTGAGTTCTTTGTTTTTAAGTAACTCTTCTTTACGAATACGCTGGTCTCCTTTCCAGAAGATTTCTGGATTAATAGTAAATACTCCTTTTTCTCCTGAAATTACTTTTTTGTCCTTTAATACTTTAAGGGCATGAGTTAATTGTGAGTCAGAAATTTGTAACTCTTCTCTTATGACAGTTCTTGTCGCTGGAGGCAGAGAAACTTTGCCAGTGTTAAATTCTGCATTAGAGCACATCCAAATAAAAACATTGTGCGCAACTCCAGAAGATATTCGGTATAAACGGTTAGAATATTCAGTGAAAATCATATAAAAGTTATCACTGTCTATTTTTTCTTTTACCACTTTTGTGGTCTCATATTGTAGAATTTCACCTGTAGTGGTATCTACAATCTCTCGTGTGTTAGTTAATAAAGACTTTTTCATATTAGTATATATTTTAGTTATTATAATAATAATATATTATATCAGATAAAAAAAGTCCGAAGTGCGGATTTTAAATTAGCAAAATCAGACTAACATTGTGAATAAAATTTACATCTAACTTACAGAAGTTCGGACAAAAAAAGTCTGATCGATAGCTCTTTCGGATTTTTAAAGTCCGAATTACCTCAAAATAAATCCGATTTACCTTAAAAAAAGTCCGAAGAACCTTAAAAAAAGTCCGAAAGAATTTGTGTAATTGATTAAATATCAATCAGTTATATATTTTCTCCTTCTTATCTAATAAGCAAATTATTTTTATTATTTAAGTTTATTCTACAGAATGGTAAAAACAAACTTAAATTAGTGTTATTAAACGAAAGTGTTAAAATTACGATGGTTAACAAGCAATTATTATGGTAATTGTCTCTAATCATTGTTTGTATAAGAGATAATCTATAAACTGGTGTGAGGATTGTTGTTACAAGACTCAGTATAAGGTGATTTTGCTATTTTAGAAAAAGTAATTTGAAGTGTTTTGTGTAAAGTATAAATGATATTATAGTATATGAGGACTACATCTATAGCGCTTAACCCTGTCGGAGTGTAATATAAGCATAGTGGACAGGGTCGTATAATTATTTAATAATCAACAACTTATGAAGACTTCAACAATAACACTAGACAAGCAAGATTACCTTTCGACTCATTTTGACTTCCTTCCGAGCAATTGTATATTTAATAAAGGCATGACCGGATGTGGTGGAAGTTACTTAGAATTGCATTCAAAACGTAATTCAATAATTTTAGTTCCAACCATAGAGTTAGTAAAAAATAAAGCAGAAGAAGGAATTCAACCTGTTTACTCAGCTATAAAAGATGTAGTAATTAAAAATTATTTAAATTCTTCTGTTTCGTATAAAAAACTAATTGGAACTTATGATTCCATTTCTCGGCTTATAAAGCTGATAAATCCAAAAGAGTATTTTCTTTTAATAGACGAGTATCATGTTTTGTTTAATAGTTATGTGTTTAGAGATGTCGCTATTAAAGAAGTATTGAATCATTTTCGTGATTTTCAGGCTTTCTGTTTTATGAGTGCCACTCCTTTAGAAGATTTATGTATCTTAAAAGAATTAGAAGATATTGACCAAGTTACCATTAAATGGACTAATTCGGTGCCTGTAAAGATAAATGTCATTGATACTTATTTTACAACTAATGAGTTATTGCACTTATTTGAACATGAAACTGGAAATTGGCATATTTTTTTAAACTCAGTTAATACTATTAGACAGATCGTTCCGAAATTAGATGCTCCGTATAAAGTGGTTTGTTCTTCTATTAATAAAAAGAAAGCACAAGTAAAACTTAATTACGGAACCACCCTTGATAAACCTCAAAAGTATAATTTTTACACTTCTTGTTCTTTTGAAGGCTGTGACATTTACGATAAATACGGGAAAACGGTAATAATTTGTGATACTAATATTGCAACCACCATTCTTGACATTTCTACCCTCATAAGACAAATATGTGGACGATTAAGAGATTCAATATATAAAGATCAAGTTACTTTAATTCTTAATACCAGTAAGCATCGTTATGCAGGAATTACTCCAGAATCTTTTAAGGAATCGGTTATTCAAAATATTGCAGACGGAAAATTGTGTGAAGAACAATTTAAGGCATTTTCATTACGGGAAAAGAATTTGGAGTTAAGAAAATATTCACCAGAAACATATAATTCTTTCTACGCTAATTGCTATAATCGTTCTATCTTTTATGACGATAATCTTAGAAGAATGGATGAATATAATTATAAATTAGTAAGTGAAATTTATAACAATTCTATTTCAGTAATGAAAGTTTGTGAAAATAAAGGATTGTTACCAGAACAAAAAGAAACTAAGGGAGAATCTTGGATAAAAGAAAAGTTACTTAGTAAAGAATATACATATGAAGAATTAGAAGCTACTTTTAAACCTGTATTTGAATCTGTTGGATTAGAATGGTCAATGAAAACTTCTATTGATGAATTCTTTCCTTCTTATACTAAGAAAAGAAAGGTTATTAAAGGAAAAAAGCATACAATATATAAATTTTATTAATTATGTCAATCAAACAACTCTTTGAAGGTGATCGAAAAAGAGTAAATCGCCTTCTCTCTGACACTGGTAGTGTCACCATTGAACAAGCAGTAAGAGCCTTGAAAGATCAAGCACAAACTGAATGTTCTATTAAAACACTAAAACAGATCAGGTCGGATATCTCTTTTCTGTGGTCTTATAATCACTATAGGAGTGTGAAACAAGATGCACACGACAAAAAGGTAAAGAAACTAAGAGAGGAAATTTGGGGGTTGTAAAAAGGAGTGAAAAAAGGAGTTTAGAGGGAGTCTCCATCTCTCTAACTCCTTGTAAATCACTGACTTATTTCAAAAAAATCCTCAATTTTCCTTGAAACCCGCGGGGTTCTATATGCCGCGCGAAAATTTTACTTTTTTTCAATTAAGTCATTTTTTATCTTTTCTTTTGCGTTTTTTATTTTTACTTCAAGTGATCATTAATTTACGCAAACCTATTTACGTTAATTTTAGCAATTATGTCAAAACCACGTCCGCGCTTTAAAATAAAAGTGCCAATAACTCAAACAATTGAGTATAAAATTTACCTTTTAAAGAAAGAGTTAGGTAAAAAAGAGAAAACTCTTCAATATCAATTACTGGTTTTTGGTGAATGGAAACAAATTACTCTTGAAGATTATCAGGAGTGTCTCCGTTTACAAATGAACGTTCGTATAATTTAAAATTAATTATTATGAAAAAATTAATGTTTCTTATAATGCTTGCATTGGCTCTTACTGTTAATGCAGCACCTCGTGAGATGCGAAGTACAGTACCATCTCAGATTCCTTCGGTAGAAGTAACACTTAATGGAAAAACCACTAATGTTACAATTACGGAAGCTAGTGTAGTAGAACTTGATGATAATCATGTTCAGTGCACCGTATTTGGAACAGGTGATTCCAAAGCTTCTGTAAAAGTGCCTGTATCTTTTGATTTTGTATTGGATGTTGCTTTAAAAGCAGCTAATTACGCAAAACAATATGGATTTATTTCAAATGAAACTTACAACGCTTGTGTAAAACAATACAAAGCACTAAAAGCAAAATAACGAATTTGGATTATACATAACTTAAGTTCTTCTCTGGCTTGTGAAAGTCGGAGAAGTTTTTTTGCCGCGATGGTGGAATCGGTAGACACGAGGGACTTAAAATCCCTTGACCAGAAATGGTTGTGTGGGTTCAAGTCCCACTCGCGGTACTCCTGTTTTACAGGTTGTTAGTCATAATTCTTTTGTTTTTGCCCATTCCCTTTCGAGGGAGTGGGTTTTTATTTCCGGGTAGCTCAATTGCAAAGAGCAAGATTCTTCTAAAATCTAGGTTACGGGTTGAAGCCCCGTCTCGGAAACAAATCTGACAAAGGTTTGACATAATTGTTGCTTCGTTACGTTGTGAAACGTAGCGAAGTTTTTTGTTGAATTAAAATAAAATCAAAAAAAAAAAATAAAATGAAAAAACTTTTATTATTGCTATTATTCATTCCAGGAATGGTAATGGCGCAATCTTATGGAAAGATTTTTGAAACTTCAACATGGAACGGGTCTACTTATGAACACGCTCTGTACATCAATGAAGTTATAGCTATAGATGATAATTATATTCAAATAACTTCTCCTGATAATCAAGTGTTTACTTTTAAAGCCCTTGATCATTCCGGAGAGCAAATAAACTCTTCCGGACATCGTCAAATAGTTATAACTGCATTAGATTGCACTCGGAATAAAGTTGTTACATTACGTTTAGTAGATAGAGTATCATATATGCAACTCTATATCCATTTTGAAAACGGTTCACGGTTGGTTCTTAATTTCACTTGGGTTTAAAAATGAAACCATTTGAGTGTCGCAAACTTTTTCATTTTCAAGGTTATAAATTCCGTGATTTAGAAACACAACAAAATGAGTTTCTTTATACAGATCAATTGGTTCAATTACAAGACAATACTCCATATTTTATTATGATAGACGAAAATAATTTCGTCATAAATGCAGTTGAAACAACATTATGAACATTTATCGTGTTATTAATACAATAGATATTGATTCTCTTAAAATAGAATCTGTAATTGATTCGTGTGAGACAATTCCCCAGTTACTCACTTGTCTTGAATGGATTTCTTCCGTTTACAATAAGTGGATTTTCTTTTGTAAACAATTACAAATAGATGATCGCATTTATTGTCGTAATTACATTAATGATCGTTATGATGATCTTATAACAAAAATAAATAATGATAATTTACGTTGTGGTTGACCCACTGGGCTTGTCTCAAGCCTTTACTAGTTTCAAGGAAGCTAAGGAAAAATTTGAGACATTAAAACGTAATTGCAAACAAGTGCATTACAATGATCGTTCTTTTAGTTATCGTAACTCCAGTTCGATAATTGACAATGAACAAGTTGAGCAATTCAATGCTCGTTACAAAAATCATAAAGGGTTTTGGACTCCTGAGTATTATTCACTTCAAAAGATAGAATTAAAATGACTATAAAAGTAAAACAAGTAAATGGTGATAGCGTTATAATTCGTGACGTTATTAAAATAGAAAAGGAACTTCCTGCACATGAAAAGTATTTTCAGAAAGTGGCCGATATGAATGCGCTTCTTTATCAAGCTTCTGATCAAATTAAGAAGTTAGTAAAAGAACTTATTAACGATGGTGTTGATGTCTTTACCGGCAGGAATAATACTCCTTATCGTTGTTATATTAAAGATAACGAAGTATATATTCAAAATATGGAAACTTATCAAACGAAAAATCTTGAAGAGTATCCTGTACTTTCCCAAAAGAAAATCCTCAATTATTTATTTGTCACATTAAATTAATGATAACAAAAGATACACAAGTCCGCCTGACCATTGAATTGGAGGGTCGGCTCGGGGTTAAGGCCTCGAATGCAAATACGAAGAAAGAGCGTCGTCTCGCGTCTATTCTTGAGCGCAAAGGAAAACAATTCCATTCTGATTACATTAATCCGGAATATCAGGAATGTTCACAAACAGTAATGCTTAACTCTGATTGTGTTCATTATTTCGCTTCAGAGGAAGGAAAACCTGCTCGTATTGCTCCTTCTGAATGGAAAAAACTTTCTTCTATAAAACGACTTGAACGTAATTTGCAAATTTATGCAGACGCTATGAGTCAAAAGAATGATACTAAATTTAGTTACGCACTAATCAATTAATGATCTGGTTTATTGTTTATTTGCTCGTGGGCATACTGCTCACGGGCATTGTTTTAAACACCTTTTTAAATGAAGCACCAATTAAATATCAGTTGATTGGAGCGGTTATCATATCAATAACGTGGCCATTGTTAATCATATCAATTTTAATATTATTGCTAATATTTATAATAATAAATTAAAATGATTAAGTCTTTAATAATAATAGTAATTTATTGCTTAATAGCAACTCTCGTTATTGCTATTCTTAATGTCCTTTATGAGAAACAATGTAAAAAGAATAATGAAGAAGTAGCAGGCTGGGAATTTGGAGCATTTATTTTCTTTGGATACCTTTGGCCGTTTTTCTTAGTAATGCTCCCGTTTCTAATATTTTATATTTTCCTTACCAAATTGTTTAAATGAATTTAATGACAAAGAGATATTATTAATCCTTTTAAGTATCTCTTTGTCATTATATTTAAATTTAATTAATATGATAGCACTAAATTTTACAGAACCTCTATTCCATTATAACGTAAATGTTTTAATAGGAGATAGTACCGAGATACAAAATTATAATTGTATTGACGCTGAACTTCGCAAATGTTTACTTACCTGTATGAAAAATGATAAAGATTGCGGAACTATTGTTTTTAAAGGCTCTCATCAAACCAGAGAAGTACTTATTTATAGCAATAACAATGTCGCCTTAATCAATAGGCAAATATTTAATGCTGTAATGGTAGTCTTAGACAAAGAAGGTATTCAATATACCAATAATATTAGTAACATATTTGCCTCATTGGTTGAATTTTATACTAATAGCATTTTTGATAAAATAGTAGAATATCTTGAATCTGATCCTTTGAAAATAACCAATGAAAATAATACTTACCTTTTAAGTTTAAAGTCAGAATAACTATGAAAGAAGTAACTTACGAAGTTTTTCAGAAAAAAGCAAGGGAATTTTATAAACATTATGATTATTTTATCTATTTAAGGTGTAAAATTAATTATTATATTCAAACAGAATGGTTAAATACTTTTTGTCATTGGTTATTAGAACATTTATTTCCAAAACAATGGCAGAGTGAATACACTTTTCCTTACTATTACACTGAGAAAGGAGAGCACTTTCCTGAAGAAAAAGAATTTATAGGTAAAAAGATTACTGATGGTTGTAATGAAGGAGTAGTTCAAAGGATTGTAGTATTCTTAGACGACTCTTATTATGAGGTAACTGATAATGATTTGACTCACTTAATATCAACTAATTATCCAGTTGAAGTATTATGATTTGGATATTTACCATTAGATATATTATAATAGCCCTATTAATAGCAAGATTTTGGGTGGCTTTAGTGTAGAGGCCGGCCTCGAATCTGCTATAATGGGATTATTTTGGCCGTTCTGTCTTATTATAGTGTTATTATGTGCTATATTCTTCTTAGGAGAAAAAATTGGTAGAAAAATAGATAAATGGTATGAGTAATTATAAAGGAAAACTAGAAAAACTTATCAGTAAATATTATGAACAGCAAGTATTTCGTGCCGTTAGAGACGGCAAAACAACTCAAAGAAAAGGGGTATCCACAACTTGATAATGAATGGTACTATAATCTTAATGGAGAGATTAAATTGTATCAGGACTTAGATGAGGGATATAAAGAGGAATGCCCCATAATGCTTGCCCACTATTATTTTGCCGCCCCAACCTACCACGAGGTTATAGACTGGCTGCGAGAGCAATACGGCTTAATCGTGTGCGTTGGTTTCAGTGTCG
>ERZ808252.1758-NODE-1758-length-14865-cov-33.559554_pt1 | contig 14865 bp, 13 predicted proteins | sample MGYA00521242_ERZ808252 | MGnify/ENA primary metagenome ERZ808252 (study PRJEB31516, sample SAMN03275581) | gut metagenome | biome: mammalia-associated habitat; material: feces | host: Papio cynocephalus | place: Kenya | collected 2012-08-07 ...
AAGCCCCGATTGATCGATTGATTTACACAACCCCGCAGGGGGTGTGGTGGGGGGGTGGTAATCAATCAATCATTACAGTTCCTTTGTTTTCTCTATTTCTTTCCTTTGTTTCTCTTTATAGTGGGTGCAGGGGGGAAGGTTTCTCTTTATTTCCTTTCTTTTTCTCTTTTGTTCGGCTCAAAATCCGCTTTTCGGCTCCAAAAGCGGTCCGGCGGGGGTCTAATCGCCTGTATGGTGCACAGTATTATAGTAGCGCGTGACGTGCGCACCGGCGCACCGGCGCGCCGGCGCCGGCGCCGGCGTTGGAGGGAAGCGGGCGAATCGTTGCCCGAAATCTTTTGGCGCCTACGCCGTGACGGGTGCGCGCGGAGGTGTGAGACGGAGCATTCGTTGCCGCTTCGATTAGTGTGTGTGGCGGCTGGGGAGGAGGGAGAGGGCGATGCCGGCGGCCACGAGGAATTCCGCCAGGGGAATCGCGGACCAAAGTGCCGCGCCGCCCCAGACGTGCGGCAGGATATAGAGGAGCGCGACGGGGAGGACGAGTCCGCGCGCCAGGGAGACGACGAACGCCGCGCGGGGACGGCAGACGGACTGGAAGCAGTAGGTGGACATGACGTTGAGCGGGAGGGCCAGGAAGGCGAGCGAATAGACGCGCAGGATGTCCGGCGCCTGAGCGAGGAGGGCGGGGGTGGGGCGGGTGAAAACGCGCATGAAGGCGTTCGGGGCCAGGGCGATGGCCGCGCACCAGAGGAAGGCGAGCAGGAGGGCGGTCGCGAGGGAATAGGCCAGGGTGCGGCGGATGCGTTCGCGGTTGCCGGCGCCGAAGTTGGCCGACAGGAGCGGCTGGGCGGCCTGGCCGACGCCGTAGCCGCAGCACTGCACGAAGGTGCCGATGGTGACGACGACGCCGTAGATGGCCAGGGCGTCCTCGCCCAGGTAGCGCATGATCTGGCGGTTGAAGACGATGGTGAGAAGCCCCATCGAGATATCCGTGAAGAAGGCCGGGAAGCCGACGATGACGACCTGGCGGGCGAAGAGGACGGGGGCGTAGGGGATTTCGATGCGCAGGGTGTTGCGGTGGAGGAGGAAGTGCGTCAGCATGACGCCCACGGCGACGGCCTCGCCCAGCACGGTCGCCAGGCCCGCGCCGAAGATCCCCCAGTCGCAGCCGAAGACGAAGTACCAGTCCCCGAAGATGTTGACGACGCCGCCGGCGAGCACGGCCAGCGTGGCCAGGCGCGGATTGCCGTCGTTGCGCAGGAAGGCCATGATGGTGGTGCCCAGCAGGAAGAGCGGGACGCTGAAGCGCACCGGCGCGAGGTAGCGCGCGGCCAGCGGCAGCAGGTTCGCGTCCGCCCCGAAGAAGCGCAGGATGGGCTCTTCGCAGAGGAAAAGGGCGGCCATGACGAGCAGGCTGAGGGCGGTGCCGACGATGAGGGCCGCGGCGAAAAAGCGGTTGGCGGGAAGTGCCGCGGCGCGTGCCCCGCGCTTGACGGCGTAGAGAATCGACCCGCCGATGCCCGAGAGCAGCGCGACGGAAAGGATGATGTTCCAGACCGGGGCGATGACGGCCATGGCCGCCAGCCCGGCCGGACCGTGGTAGCGTCCGACGACGGCGACGTCCACGACGGAGTAGACGCTCGTGGCCAGGGCCGAACCGAACGCCGCCCAGAAGTAATGCCGGTAGACACGCGCCAAATTGTCCTTGAGCAAATCCATATGTGTCCCTGCCTTTGCCTTTTTGTGTTGAATCCTCTTACCCGGGACCTTCCTTTTCACTTGGGGAGATATTCTAGCACATCGGCGGTTTTTCGTCAATCGAGGCGAAAGGACAGCCTTTCGCGGGGGGTAGGGGGGCTACTCGTCCCAGTTGTCCCAGTTGTCCCAGTTGTCCCGTTGCCTGCCGCCCGCACGGGGCAATTAACCGTGTAGAGAATGTGGGACGCGTAGGACACCCAGTCTACATATTCTACATTTTCTGCACGGTCAACCCGCGGCCGCTGCACGGTCAAATCCGCGTCGCGGAACGGACTTGCATTTTTCAGACGAATGCGCTATAATGTGAGACATAAGGTAGCAGGCAGAAATCGAGAAGTAAGATGAAATGTCCGAAATGTGGAGCGCTGGACGACAAAGTCCTGGATTCGCGCGCGGCACGGGACGGGGCGGCCATCCGCCGCCGCCGGGAGTGTCTGGCGTGCGGATGCCGCTATACCACCTATGAAGAGGTGGAGCAGGAGGGCCTTCTCGTGATCAAGCGCGACGGACGGCGCGAGCCTTTCAGCCGCCAGAAACTCGACAGGGCCATCCGCCAGGCCTGCGGAAAGCGTCCGGTGAGCGACGAGCAGATCCGCGCGGCAATCGACCATGTCATCACGGCGCTCGAGGGGGAGGAGGTGCCGTCCGACGCGATCGCGGAACTCGTGATGAAGGAGCTTCATCTTGTGGACAAAGTCGCCTACGTGCGCTTCGCGAGCGTATACCGCCAGTTCACGGACGTCGCCCAGTTTATATCGGCCATAACGGAGATAGCGAAAAAATGACAGTCAACTACCAACGTCCGCCTCTGCGCGTGGCCATCATGGGATTGGGCCGCGTGTTTTTCGAAGAGCACTATCCCTTGTTCAAGAAGCATCCGGAACTTTTCCAGATCGTCGCGGCGTGCGATTTGATGCGCGAGCGGCGCGACATCGTCGCCAAGGACTTCCCGAACTGCCGGATGTTCCGCCAGTATCCGGACATGCTGGACGAGCGGGAGATCGACCTCGTGGATGTGACGACGCCGACGGCGGACCACGTCAAGCACGCGATGCAGGCGCTGGACCGCGGGTTCTGGACGCTGCTGGAGACGCCGCTGGCGACGAGCGAGGACGAGACGCGCATGCTGCGGGGGGCGATCCAGAAGTCGAAGGGGCGGCTTTTGCCGGTGCAGCGCGGCCTTTTCGCGCCGGACTTCCTGCTGGCGCGGCAGATGATGCTCGACCCGCGCATCGGCGAGATCTACTCCATCCGCGTGCGGCAGGAGGACTACGTGCGGCGCGACGACTGGCAGTCGATCAAGCGCCTCGGGGGCGGGGCGTGCTTCTACGCGATGACGGATTTGGTTCTGCAGACGCTGAAGCTCCTGCCGATGCCGCCATACCAGATGTGGAGCGATCTCAAGCGGGTGGTTTCGCTGGGCGATTCGGAGGACTATGTGCACGCGTGTTTCAAGACGCGGGGGCAGGTTTCCGCCGACATCGAGTACAACGGCGGGGTCCTGGCGCCGAGCCGCGAGCCGTCCTTCACGATCCGCGGCTCGACGGGCGAGTTCCGCGTCAAGGCGGGGGCGCACGAGGGGACGCTGACGTTCGTGGACCCGGACTACGCCTTCCCGCGCCGCCGCTCATCGGTCCGCACGCCGTCGCTGGCGGATCTGCACGAGGATTTCAAGGTCGTCGAGGCGCCCGTCGCCCTGCCGGCGGGGACGCTGTGCGGTCCGGAGGCGTTCTGGACGTGCGTATACAACACGGTGCGCGTGGCCGCGCCGTTCCCGGTGCAGCTCGAGGACGCGTTCACGGCGCTGCGGTACGCCCAACTCATGAAGGACGCCAGTCCGTTCGGAAGGCAAGGAGCCTGACATGACACAGAGTCTGGAAGACTACATCGAGGCGATCTACGTTCTGGCGCAGAGCAAGAGCGGGGCGTACGTGCACGACGTCGCCGGGCGGCTGAAGGTCAAGATGCCCAGCGTCGTCAAGGCCATCCGCGAACTGAAGGATCTGGGGCTCGTGACGCAGGAACCGTACGAGGCGATCGTGCTGACGCGCAAGGGGACGAAGGTGGCCAAGATGATTCTGGAGCGGCATCTTCTGCTGTGCGCGTTTCTGCGCAAGCTGGGCGTGTCGGAGGAGATCGCCGACCAGGACGCCTGCCGCATGGAGCACGTGCTTTCGGCCGAGACGATCGACCAAATCCGCTTATTCACTGAAGGAAAACCAAAATGATGAAAAGTCAGATCAATACGCTCCGCCAACTGCAGGAGCTCGTTCTCACGCGGGACGAACACCACCAGACCGGCGACGGCAGCCGTCTCGACACGCTGAACGAGAGCATCGCCGAGCTGAGCGCCAAGCTGGTGCCGCAGGTGCGCGGACTCTACGATCGGCTCTACAAGAAGAGCCACATCGTGATGGCGGCCATGACCAACGGCTGTTGCGCGGTCTGCGGCATGCAGGTTCCCATCGCGCAGGCCCAGCAGGTGCGCCTGGCGCAGCATCTGGTGACGTGTTCGAACTGCGGGCGCATCCTTTTCGCGACGGGGGCGGGCGAGCCGGCGAACATCGCCGAGAAGACGGACCACGACGACGTGAAGACGGGCATTTCGCGTTTCAGCGCCGAGGAGCTCGTCGTATCCGAACTGAAGGCGACCACGCCCGAGGAGGCGATCGCCGAGCTGGCCGTGCTGATGGAGGAGAACAAGTTCATCTCGAATGCGGAAGCGCTCGTGACCGCGGCGATTGAGCGCGAGAACGTGCTTTCGACGGCGCTGGGCGAGGGGGTGGCCTTCCCGCACGTGCGGGGCGTCGAGGGCGGGGCGCTGACGCTCGCGATGGGCGTTTCCCGCAAGGGGATCGACTGGGACGGCGAGAAGGTGCATATCGTGTTCCTGTCGGCCATTCCGATGGCGGTCTCGGCGTTCTACCTGCGGTTGATGTCCGGCCTCATGCAGGCCTACGCCAAGAAAGAGAATTTCGACGCGGCGCTCACGGCGAAAGATTCCGCGGCGCTCTGGAAATCGCTCGTCAAGGCCACGCACCGCACGATCAAATGATCCGGTTCCGGCGCGTCATTTTCTGCGCGCTCGTCTGGCTCGCCGGGGGCGCATGCGCCGTCGGGGCCGCCGGACGCGCACCGCAACGCGCGACGGATCCGTATGTGGGGGCGCTGGCGATCGACGCGGACTCGGGGCGCGTCCTTTTCGCGGACCGTGCGGACGCGCCGGGGTATCCGGCGAGCGTGACGAAGGTCATGACGGCCTATCTGGTTCTGGACGCCGTCAAGGAGGGGCGGCTTGCGCTCGACACGATCGTGCGCGCCTCGCCCACCCGGACCCGTGAGGACGTGGAACTGCGCAAGCCCAGCTGCATCGGCATGCGGGCGGGGGAGACGCTCACGGTGCGCGAACTGCTGGCCTTCCTCATGGTCAAAAGCGCGAACGACGGGGCGATTTTCCTCGCGGAGGCGACGGCGGGGAGCGTCGCGGACTTCGTGCGGCGCATGAACGCGCGGGCGCAGGCGCTGGGGATGAAGGACACGGTCTACTACAATCCGAACGGCATGCCGCCCTGGCCGCGGTCGGCCCAGCGCTACAACGTCTCGACCTGCACCGATCTGGCGCGTCTGGCCCGGGCCGTCTTGAAGGACCATCCCGAGATCCTCGACTATACGTCGCTCAAAAGCGTCAAACTGAAAGTCCCCGCGACGCGACCGCGCGGCATCCGGGAATGGGTGCCGCGCCTGATCTACAACCACAACAACGTACTGGTCAAGAAGGATCTGCGGGTGGTCAATCCGGACGGCTCGGAGGCGGTGGACGGGCTCAAGACGGGGTACATCGACCTGGGGGGCAGTTCGATCGTCCTCACGGGAACGCGCAAGGGCCGCCGCGTGATTGTGGTCGTCCTCGGCTCGTCGAGCGCCAAAACGCGCGACGCGACGGCGCGGCGGCTGCTGGTCAGTGCGCTGGACGCCGTGGCGTGGTAGGCCGGGCGCCCAGGTGCAGATTTCCGTAGTCCGGAGCCTCGGAATATGGTATAATATTCGGATACGAGATTTCAAGGAGAAAGCGAAGCCATGGCTACTAAGACAGAGAAAAACGCGCCGATGAACGTCGTGCAGAAGGTTTTGACGCCCCATCTGGTGGAAGGCGACCCCGCCACGGATGCGGAACTCGGGATCCGCATCGACCAGACGTTGACGCAGGACGCGACGGGCACGATGGCCTATCTGCAGTTCGAATCGATGGGCGTGCCGCATGTGAAGAACGATCTCGCGGTCTCCTACGTGGACCACAACACCGTGCAGATCGGCTACGAGAACGCCGACGACCACGACTTCCTGGCCTCGATCGCGAAGAAATACGGCGTAATCTACTCCAAGGCGGGCAACGGCATCTGCCACCAGCTCCATCTCGAGCGCTTCGGCAAGCCGGGGACGACGCTTCTGGGGTCCGATTCGCACACCCCGACGGGCGGCGGCATCGGGCAGCTGGCCATTGGCGCGGGCGGCATCGACATCGCCGTGGCCATGGCCGGGGGCGCGTTCCACATTCCGGCGCCCAAGGTGCGCGCGATCGAGCTTGTGGGCGCGCTGCGTCCGGGCGTGAGCGCGAAGGACGTGATTTTGAAGGTCCTCGAGAAGTTCGGCACGAAAGGGAATGTGGGCTGGATTTTCGAGTACACGGGACCCGGGGTGAAGACGCTCGACATACCGTCCCGCGCGACGATCACGAACATGGGTGCGGAACTGGGCGTGACGACGAGCATTTTCCCGAGCGACGAAGTGACGAAGGCCTTTCTGGAGGCCCAGGGACGCGGCGGCGACTACCGGGAAATCGCCGCGGACGCCGGCTGCGCCTACGACGACACGTTCACGCTCGATCTCTCGGGCGTCGAACCGCTGATGGCCGCCCCGCATTCGCCGGGCAATGTCGTCACGGTCGCCTCTTTGAAGGGGACGCGCGTCAACCAGATTCTCATCGGATCGTGCACCAACAGTTCCTACCGGGACATCCGCACGGTGGCGCATGTTCTCGCGGGCAAGCATGTCGCGGACGACGTGGAAGTCGGCATCGCCTGCGGTTCGCGGCAGGTCGTGCGCATGCTCGCGGAGGACGGTTCGCTGGCGATTCTCGTGGGCGCGGGCTGCCGGATCCTCGAGAACGCGTGCGGATTCTGCATCGGCGCGCACATGTCGCCCCGCACGGACGCCATCAGCCTGCGGACGAACAACCGCAACTTCGAGGGGCGCTCGGGGACGAAGTCCGCCAAAGTCTACCTCGTCTCGCCCGAGACCGCGGCGGTTTCGGCGCTCACCGGCTTCATCGAGAATCCGCTCGCGGCGGAAATCCCCGCCGTGCCCGCACCGGAGAAGTTCCCGATCGACGATACGATGTTCCTCTACCGCGCAACCGCCGGGAAGGGCGTCGCGGATACGGAAATCGTCCGCGGGCCGAACATCGCGCGCGTGCCGTCGGGGGCGCCGCTGGCGGACGATCTGGCGGGGGTCGTGGCGATCAAGGTCGGCGACAAGATCACGACGGACCACATCATGCCGGCGGGCGTGCGCCTCAAACTGCGCTCGAACATCCCCGAATACGCGAAATACGTGTTCGAACCGTGCGACCCCGCCTTCCACGACATCTGCCTGAAGAACAAGGAAGCGGGCAAGGCCAACATCATCGTGGCGGGCGAAAGCTACGGGCAGGGGTCCAGCCGCGAGCACGCGGCGCTGTGCCCGATGTATCTCGGGGTCAAGGCCGTCATCGCCAAGTCCATCGAACGCATCCACCGCGCCAACCTCATCAATTTCGGCATCATTCCGTTCGTGTTCGCGAATCCGGCGGACTACGACAAGATCGCGCCGGGCATGGCGCTCGAGCTGAAGGGGCTCCGCGCGGCGCTGGCGGGCGACGGACGCGTGCGCGTTCTGGCCGGGGGACAGCCCATCGAGCTGAAAGCCACGCTTTCCGCCCGCGAAAAGAGCTTGATTCTCGCCGGCGGGCTTTTGGCTTCGCTGGCCGCCAAAGCCTGAGGAAAAAGGCGTGTTCCAGGGGCGGTCTCCTCTCGAGGCCGCCTTTTCCCGGCCTGCCGGCGTGCGGAGGGGGACTTCACTTTGCTAGGGACGGCGCGTCTTATTTATGGTATAATAGAGGACGCAAGCGGAAAAGGAGATTGTGCGCATGACGCTGACGGATATCAGTTGGGAGGCTTTCAAAAGTCTCAAACCAGAGGAGAAAAAGCCCTATTTGGCGTGTCCAGACGGCGGCGGGATGCCGTACCACACGCTTTTCGCCCAGCAGTTCGACCGGAATCTCATCGAACGGCTCTGTGCGCTCGCCAACCGCATCCGCTTCATCAACAAATCGCGCGAAGGGGCGCTCTTCCTGAAGAGCATTCTCGCCCACAAGCGGGCGATGCTCTACTTCTCGCAGCCGTCGTCGCGCACCTTCCTCTCGCATCTCGCCGCCTGCCAGATTCTGGGGCTGACAACCGGGTCCGTGCGGGACGCGGCGACGTCTTCCGAGTTCAAGGGCGAGACGAAAGAGGACTCCATCCGCACGTTTTCGTCCTATTTCGACATGATCATCATGCGCTCGCCCGAGCAGGGGCTGGCGGAGAAGATGGCCTGGGAGCTGTCGAATTCCTCGCGCCCCGTCCCGATTCTGAACGCGGGCTCCGGCAAGGACCAGCACCCGACGCAGGCGCTGCTGGATATCTATACGCTCATCCGCTCGTTCGAGGACAAAGGCGGGCTGGAAGGGCGCACGGTCACGTTCTGCGGCGACTTGATGCGCGGGCGCACGGTGCGTTCGCTCAGCTATCTTCTGACGAACTTCAAGAACGTGCGGCAGATCTTCGTCGCCCCGCCGGAACTGCAGGTCCCCGCGGACGTCGTGATGACGCTCGCCAAGAAGGGCGTGGACTTCGAGGTGTCGGACGATCTGCGGCGCGCGGTCAAGGAGTCCGACGCGGTCTACATGACGCGCATCCAGGACGAGTGGGATTCTTCGAAGGGGGCTTCGGCGAAGATCGACAATTCCAAGTACAAATTCGGGGCCGAAGAGCTCAAATTGCTCAAGCCGGACGGGATCATCATGCACCCCTTGCCGCGGCGCGACGAAATCGCCACGTGCTGCGACCGCGATCCGCGCGCCATGTACTGGCGGCAGATGCGCAACGGCATGTGGATTCGCGCGGCGCTCATCGCGGCGACGTTCGGCTACGAGAACGAAATCAACACGTGTGGCTACTGAGAGCAATCCATGAATGTAGTAAGTTTGGTAGGACGGCCCAATACGGGGAAGAGTGCGCTTTTCAACCGCCTGGCGCGCAAGCGCGTGGCGATCGTCTTCGACCAGCCGGGCGTGACGCGCGACCGGGTGACGCGTGAAATCGCGCTGCGCGACCGGCGCGTGATGCTGGTGGATACGGGCGGCATCGCCTTCGACAAGCACGTCACGCACGATCCGCTCGACAGCGAGACCCGGGCGCAGGCGGAACTGGCCGTCGAAGATTCGGCCGTATGCGTCATCGTCGTCGACGCGCGCGCGGGCATCACGCCGCTGGATACGGAAGTCATCCGCCGCGTGCGCGAGTCGGGCGTCCCCTGCGTAATCGCCGCCAACAAGTGCGACCGGGGCGAGGACGACCATCTGGCGGTCGAGTTCGAGCGTTTCGGCCTGCCGGTCTACGCCATCAGCGCCGAGCACGGGCGCGGCATGGACGAGCTCATCGGCGCGATTGTCGCGAAACTGCCGCTGGCGACGCCCGAAGAGGCGGCCTCGCGTCCCTTGCGCGTCGCGATCGTGGGACGGCCCAACGCCGGCAAGAGTTCGTATATCAACCGTCTTCTGAATGCGCCGCGCGTGATCGTCTCGTCCATCCCCGGCACGACGCGCGACGCGGTCGAAGTGCCTTTCGCGATCGGCACGGGGCCCGAGGCGCGGCGCTACATGCTCGTGGATACCGCCGGCATGAAGCCCCACACGAAGATGAGCAAGACGAGCGTGGACAATTTCTCGCTCTTCCGCAGCGAACAGGCGATCGAGGAGGCGGATGTCGTGCTGCTCGTCATGGATCCCACGCTCGGCCCGACCCTCCAGGACAAGCGCATCGCCGGCAAGATCCTCGACGCGCACCGCGCCTGCGTCATTTTGATGAACAAGTGGGATATCGCGACGGAACAGGGGATCACCGAGACGAAAGCGACGGAAGCGATCCGGGCCATGATGCCGTTTTTGAACTTCGCGCCGCTGGTCTACTGTTCCAACAAGTCGGGCTACAACATCCGCCGGACGGTGGATGCGATAGACCGGGCCGCGGCGAGCGCCAGCGAGCGGATTCCGACCGGGATGCTGAACCGCGTGTTGACGACCGCGGCGAAGAAGACGCAGTCCCCCATGGTGCGCGGCAAACGCCTGAAGATCTACTACGGACTGCAGGTTTCGACGAATCCGCAGACCATCCGGCTCTTCGTGAACGATCCGAAGCTGGTGACGCCGGCCTATTTGAGCTACATCGAAAAGAACATCCGGGCCCGGTTCGGGCTCGAGGGAGCCCCGTTGCGCATCTTTCTCAAGGCGCGCTCCCGCAAGGGCGAGACTCCGGCAACCGAGAAGAAACAGTAAAGAAAATGGAAAAAGACTTGAAAAATCCGCCCAACAACACGGAAGCGGAACGCGCGGTATTGGGCAGCATTCTCCTGGACACGGCGGGCGGCGACGAAGACCGCGTGATGGACCTCTGTCTGACGAGCGGCGTGAGCGAAAATTCCTTCTACGACACGCGCAACCGGACGATTTTCGGCGCCATGCGCGCGCTCAACGCGTCCGGCAAGCCGCTGGACGCCGTTTCCCTGCTGGAGGCCCTGCGCACGGCCGGCACGCTGGAAGCGGTCGGGGGCGTGGCGTATGTGCAGGCGCTCGTGGACCAGACGCCCACCGCGGCGCACGCCGAACACTACATCGGCATCGTCCGCGACAAGGAAATGCGCCGCACGATGATCGACCGCGCCACGAAAGTCATGGGGCGGTGCTACGACGAAGGCCAGTGGCCCGATCCGCAGGCGGTGCTGGGGTATGCGGAGAAGTCGTTTCTGGAAATCGGCGAGAATTCCTCGACGACGAAGGCGTGGGACCAGGCGATCGACGCGAGTTTCGCCGCCATCAACCGGATGTTCACCGCCGACGGGAACCGGCTGGAGGGGCTTTCCACGGGGCTGCGCTATCTGGACGAGAAGCTGCAGGGGCTCAAGAAGGCCGAAATGATCGTCATCGCGGCGCGTCCGTCGGTTGGCAAGACGTCGCTCGCGATGAACATCGCCGAATGCGTGGCGCTCGGGCGCGACCTCAACAACGAGCCGATCAAGTCCGACAACGGCAAGCGCCATCCGGTCCTGATTTTCTCGCTGGAAATGCCGGTCGATGCGCTCACCAAGCGCATGATCGCCGGGCGCGCCCAGCTGAACATGTGGAAGCTGAACCGCAATCTGGTGCCGAAGAGCGAGCGGGACATGATGAGCCAGAACCTCTTCCAGGCGACGGGCGACCTGCGCGACGCGCCGATTTACGTGGACGACGCGGCGGGGCTGGACATCATGGACCTGCGCGCCCGCGCCCGGCGCCAGAAGAAGGCGCACGGCATCGAGCTTATCGTCATCGACTATCTGCAGCTGTGCACCTGCCACGAAGCGGCGCGCCAGGCCAACCGCCAGATCGAGGTGAGCATGATCTCGCAGCAGATCAAGGCCATGGCCAAGGAGCTGAACATACCGGTTATCGTCCTTTCCCAGCTTTCCCGCGCGAACGAACAGCGCGGAGACAAGTCCGAGAAGCCCAAACTCTCGGACCTGCGCGATTCGGGTGCGATCGAACAGGATGCGGACGTCGTCTTCCTGCTTCGCCGCCCCTCGCGCATCTCCTCCGACAAGGAATCGGACGACAAGACGCTCGCCATCATCGATGTCGCGAAGAACCGCAACGGCGAGACGGGCGAGGTGCGCGTCAACTTCTTTGCGGAATTCACGCGTTTCGGCGACCGGATGCCCGAATCCAAGAATACGGCGAATTTCTCCTCTTCCGAAGAGGAGCCGCCGGGGCCCGCGAGCGGACAGTACCGTCCGGTTTTTGCGCAGGACCCGCTATCTTGAGTCAGAATCGGCGCAAAACAGCCTTTTTAATCCAAATTTAACACCTTTATCATGGAATCTTCATCCCTTTTTGCGATACTATTGCGCGAAAGAGATGAAGAACCATGAAGCTTTTCAATCCGGAAATTGAAGAAGGAATCCTTATGGGCTACGGGCTCGTGGTTCTTCTCGCGTTCATTGTATATTTGGCAAGATTCTAAGGATATGGTATAATCGTGAGCATGAAGATTGAGAAGATCGCTGTCATAGATGACGAGGCGGACATCCGTCGCGTCATTTCGCTCGCGCTCAAAATGGCCGGGTACCGCAATATCATCGAGGCGGACGCGGGCGACACGGGGCTTGAACTCGTCCGCCAGACGCGTCCGGACCTTGTCTTGCTCGACTTGATGCTGCCCGGGATGGATGGCATAAGCGTATGCCGCCGGCTGCACGACGACCCCGACACCCACGGCATCCCCGTCATCATGCTGACCGCCAAGACGGCCGAACGCGACATCGTCGCCGGTTTGGACGCGGGCGCGGTGGACTACGTCACCAAGCCGTTCGCCAAAGACGTCCTGCTCGCCCGCATTCGCGCCGCGCTCCGGCGGACGGAGGAAGCACGCGCCGAGACGCTGTCCTACGATGGGCTTGAGATGAACGACGCGAACCATACCGTGACCTTGAACGGCGCGACGGTCGAGTTGACTCTCAGCGAATACCGCATTCTGGATTTGCTCGTGCGCAATCGTCCGCGGGTCTATACGCGCGCACACATCATCGACCGCATTTCCGACGGACAGAAGATCGTGACGGACCGCACAATCGACGTGCAGATGGTGAACCTGCGCCGCAAATTGGACGGGTGGTCCAGCCACATCGAGACTGTGCGGGGCGTGGGCTATCGTGTCGTCTGAGACCAGTCCGTTCCCGGACGGAAAGCCGCGCTGCGCGTGGTGCAACCCCCGAAATCCCGCCTACATCGCCTACCATGACACGGAATGGGGGCGCCTGGCGCGCACGGACGACGGGTATCTCTTCGAGATGCTGCTGCTGGAATCCTTCCAAGCCGGGCTGTCGTGGGCGTGCATTCTCAACAAACGTACGGCTTTCCGCGCCGCCTACGACAATTTCGACTGGCGCAAGATAGCGGACTATTCCGCGGCGAAATGCGCCGCGCTCGCCCAGGACCCCGCGCTCGTGCGCAACCGTCTGAAAATCGCCGCGGCCGTCTCGAATGCACGCATTTTCGGCGAAATCTGCCGCGAATACGGCGGTTTCTACGCCTATATCCGCACTTTTACGCAGGGGCGCACGTTCGTCGAAACGAATCGCACCACGAGTCCGCTTTCGGATGCGCTTTCGCACGATTTGCGCCGGCGCGGCATGAAATTCGCCGGAAGCGTAATCGTTTATTCGTTTTTGCAGGCTATCGGCGTCATCCATTCACACGAAGCGGGCTGCTGGCTCGCCGCGGCGCAAAACAAGGAGATTTGATAAATGAGCAAAGTATTTTCCGATTTTTCGCAACTTTCGAAGTCCCTCTTCAAGAAAGCACCCGACCAAACGGACGCGAAACCCGCGCCTGCACCCGTAAAATCGACGGACGCGGAGGCGCTGGCCTACTTCAAGCGTCCGACCGCGAAGGCGCCAAACGCCGCGGCATCCTCCCCGGAAAAGGCGCAGATCGACGCGCTAAAGGCGGAAATCGCCGCGCTCAAAGCCGCAAACGCCGCGGCCGCGACCGAGGCCACCCGCCTGCGGAATGCCTGCGAAACGGCGTCCGCGGCGCTTGAAGACGCCAAAAAGGAAATCGCCCGCCTCAAGGGAACGTGCGGACAGCTCCAGGGCGACTTGCGCAAGGCCCAGGCGTCCGCATCCGAACCGCGGGAAGGGGTACCCGGACAGCAGACGGACGGGTCTGTTGGCGCCCCCGCCCCCGGGAAGGGACTCCTCGCCGTCCCGGCGGGCCATGCCGAGCTTTTCCCGGGCGAAACGCGCGAGACGGTCATCGCGTCCCTCGCCGCCGCCCAACAAGCTGCCCAGCAAGGCGGACGCGAACGACGTGCGGCCATTCTGGCGGACGTGCTCCGCGCGAATCCGTCCTCCGGGGAACTGGAGCGGCGGCGCGAAAAACTCAAGCAAATCATGAAGGACAGCGGCTATTATACGGACCCCAAAGAACTGGCGTCGCTGGGCATCCAGCTGATCAGCGGACGCACCCATTGGAAGCTGCAGTACGGCGACGTGCGTGCGCCAATCGCCAAAACGCCCTCGGACTTCCGCGCCAGCCTGAATATCGCCGCGGACCTCGCCAACCGCTTCTTCTAGGCCGCCAGCCCAAGACACTACGAGGAAAAGAATAAAACACTACGGGGTTTTAGGCAAATCCCCGTAGTGTTTTGCTTTTCTCCCCGTGGGGAACCCGAAAAAAAGGAGGGAGGGAACGGGACAACCGAGACAGGTGGGACGACTGGGACGGGAGATTGGGATTGGCCATGAGCCGCATCCGGGAAGGGTGTCCCGTCTAGCCTCCGGACCTCCTTCCCCCACTGTTCGGCCCGCCCTCGCCCGGGGCAGGTGGGCTATTTACCTCCGCGGAAACCCCTGCCGATACCCCCCGCATGTGACGGTATCTAACATGCGCATGTGACGGGGTCTAACATGCGCATGTCAGGGGGTCTAACATGCGCATGTTTTTGGACCTCATGCGGGAGCCCTTTTTTGGCGCACCTCCGTTTTAGGGCGATAACTTGCAGTTTTAACGCGTTTGGACGCCAGAATGGCCAATTAGCGCAAATGTTAGCCGCGGCGAATTCTCAGCCGCATGAGGGGGGTGTGTTCGAGGGCTGAAAACAGTCCCTAAGGATATATTGGAAACAGCCATTTCTGAGTAGAGAATGGAGAGAGGGGACCGCGGACCGTCCAATGGTAGGGGGCGCAGTCCCTTGCGCCCCGCACGGGATAATTAGC
>ERZ808252.1762-NODE-1762-length-14850-cov-55.994458_pt1 | contig 14850 bp, 27 predicted proteins | sample MGYA00521242_ERZ808252 | MGnify/ENA primary metagenome ERZ808252 (study PRJEB31516, sample SAMN03275581) | gut metagenome | biome: mammalia-associated habitat; material: feces | host: Papio cynocephalus | place: Kenya | collected 2012-08-07 ...
AAAATAAAAATTTTAGTATTATATAAATATAAATAATTAAAGAATTTAATTAATATTTAAGTTATGAAATTATTTAAAAGAAATTTTGATTCCAAGAAACATATTCTTGGTCAATTCTTTACGGAGAAGAGTAGCTGGTTGCTTCCACATATTAAGGATTTTATAACTTCTAGCAGATGTTGTGTTGTGTATGATCCTTTCGCAGGCACAGGATGCCTAATAGAAGCCGTCAAGAAAGGTGTCTCTTCTATTACAGAAGGGAAAGGGCTGGATATAGATCGCTCGTTGGGTTGGGACTATAATGACTCACTGATTGAAATCCCACATGTGGATGATGCTATTATTGTGACAAATCCACCATACATATCCAATTATTCTGCCCGACGCAAGAAAATTAACAGAGAACTCGATAAGTATTTTGCATCAACAAACTACGATGATATATATTTGCTAGCACTTGATAGAATGTTAGAAGCTCAAAAATATATAGTAGCAATTGTGCCTGAGACTTTCATCAACTCGCCTTATAAACAAAAAAATAGATTATCATCAGTGACTGTGTTGGAAGAGAATCCATTTAACGACACGTCCACCCCTGTTGTGGTGGTATGTTTTGATTCTGTTTCAAAGTCATTGGATAATATCAAGGTTTATAAAAATTCTACATATATATGCACCCTTGGCGAGGTTGAGGATTGCCGTCTTGTGCCAGATAATTCCGTTAAAATGAAGTTCAATGCCCCAAGCGGATGGTTGGCTGTGCGCTGTGTAGACAGTACAAACCCAGAAGATCGTTTACGCTATGCGTTTAAGCAGGATCTTGACTATGATTGGGAAAATGGCATAAAGGCTTCATCTAGATTATTGACCCTCATAGAGATTGATGTTCCTTATGATAAACGCGCTTTGTTTATCGCCCAATGCAACCAACTCCTAGAGAATATTCGCAAGCGGTCTCACGATATGATTCTAAGCCCGTTTAAAGGTAATGCCAAAAATGGTCTTAGGCGTAGAAGATTGGATTTTATGACTTGTAGAGCGATAATCGAACAAGCTTATCATTTAATAAAATAGTAGTACAATTTAAACTATGAGAATAATAGAAGAAACATAGTTAGACTTTGATGACTTGCTCATCAGTCCTAAAAGAAGCACATTGAATTCTAGATCTGAAGTCGAATTGTCTAGAACATTTGAATGGAAAGATATAAATGGAAATAAACAATCATTGACATGTATTCCAATTATTGTTGCTAATATGGCTACAATTGGTACACCACGAATTGCCAAGATTGTTTCAAAGCATGGTTTAATGTGTGCATTAGAGAAGCATTATCCATTTGAAACTTTAGATGAATTATACACAGATCTAGAAAACATCGCATTAGCTGAAGGTCTTTCTAAAAATTTCTATTCTCAGAAAGTTATGCCATCTATTGGTGTAAAAGAAGATGTTGATATAATCAAACATTTAAATGATAAACATCCATTGAAGTGTATTTGTATTGATGTACCAAATGGATATATTCCACGCTTTATCGATCGAATTAATGAAATAGCTAAGATTTGTCCTCAAGCTATGCTGATTTGTGGAAATGTTGTCACAGGAGATATTTGTCAAGACATTATTTTACATGGGCATGGTATCGTAGCTAAGACAGGAATTGGTCAAGGATCTGCATGTATTACCCGTTCAAAGACAGGTGTTGGGCGTCCTCAAGCAAGTACTATAATAGAATGTGCAGATGCATGTCACCAAGTAGGTGGATTCTGTTGTAGTGATGGTGGATGCAAGACAGTTGGAGATATTGGAAAAGCATTTGGATGTGGAGCAGACTTTGTCATGTTAGGAGGAATGTTTGCTGGATGTGAAGAAGCAGAAGGTGAAACTGTCTATATTGACAACAAACCTCATAAGTTGTTTTATGGTATGAGTTCAAATTTAGCACAAGAGAGACACTTTGGCGGAAGAAGAGCATCATCTACATCTGAAGGAAGAGAGAAATATATTCCTATTACTGGATCTATTGAAGATGTGATAAAAGACATTAAAGGTGGTTTGAATTCTTTGATGACTTATATTGGAGCAAGGAAGCTAAAAGATATTCCAAAATGTTGTACATTCTTCAAAGTCAACAGTCAGTTGAATTTGAAATTTGCTAATTGCAAAGATTTCAAAAATAATTGATGGCAGCTTTGAGCTGCCATTTTTTCATTTTCTGAAATCTATGTCAAATTGTGGATTATATTGATAGATGCATTCAAAATCAGGTGAATCCAACAGTGATTCAGCAAGATAGACATCTTTTTTGACTAAACCAAAGAATTTTTTTGCTGTCTAACGTTCTATCTATAATGTCGGATAACATTCTTTGCAAAGTTCAAAACAATAAAGTGCTGAACATCCATTGCTAAAACCAAAATCATATGGAATCTAGTCTTTAACAAATTTTTTTGCAAGTGAAATTGCTTTTCTTTGTCCTTTTCTTGGACGAAGAATTCCAATTCTGTCACAGCGAGTAAAATCTATCACATTGATTTTAGATGTATTCTCTGAAACAGCATGGATTATCTGATTATCACCAATATAAATTGCTCCATGAGACCAACCAGATTTTGATGGAATAAATTTTCCATCAAGATAATGTCTGAATCCACGTATTATAATATCACCAGGTTTTAGAATTTCCATTATTTCTAGAACTTGTTTTCCTGTTATTTGATAATCATCTGGATCATATATCAACCAAAAAGGAAAACTGAAGATTTTCACATTACCAAAATACGTTAAAAATTTAGACCAAAGTTTATAAAAAAAGAATTTCATAGTTTTCATAAATCGTAGTATACTGTTGTATTATTTGCACCAAAATTAGGTGATCCATCTAAGTTTTTGAATGTACTATCATTTTCTATAGATGCTGGATAATGAAGTTCTGTTATTTTAGTGCATCCTTCGAACATAAGCTAATAACACTTATCAGCAAGTGTTGTTGCAGGAAGTTCAGGTGCAGATGTCAATGATGTGCATCCTTCGAACATACTATAATAACAACTACCAGCAAGTTTTGTTGCAGGAAGTTCAGGTGCAGATGACAATGATGTACATCCTAAGAACATACGATAATAACAACTACCAGCAAGTGTTGTTGCAGGAAGTTCAGGTGTAGATGTTAATGATGTGCATCCTGAGAACATACTTTCATAACAACCAGTAGAAATTATTATATCATTTAAGTTAAGTTCAGATGCATCAACTAATGAAGTTGAACTATTAAACATACATGCAAGTTTATATTCTTGTGAAGAAGCTGCAAATTCAGAAAATTCAGAAGTCAATGATTTAGCTAATTTACCATAGACTTTTGCTTTTGCTCCAGTTATTAGCAACTAAGAATATATATTATAACTATTACTAAACTTGTCAATATTTCTGAATTTCAGTTTGTCACCTTTTGACATTGAACTTTTATTAGAAACTACATTTATCAAATCATATTCTTTATCATTTCCAATATCTTCCCAAGACACATCTTTCCAATCACTGTCATTCAATTTGATTTGGAAATTTCCTGTCTAAGCACTTTTAGTTCTTTTTATTTTGACATTGACTCCATCTTCTAAAGCTTCAATTGTCATATAGTCATTTTTCTATTGCTATTCTTCTATAAATTTTATGATATTTACTGGTGGCATTCCTAAATATACTTCTGTCATTTTGATTTTTCCTTGTTTAAATTATTTACTCATTTCAATATTTATTGATGAAAAAGATGCCATGTTTTCAGCATAGCATAGAGTGCACTCAACTTAAAAATAAAATTATTCTATTTATGAAATTTATTTATTTTTATAATTTAAATACAATCTATCTTGCGAGTTTTGTGTATAGAGTTCACTTTCAATTTATATAGAATCTTGGCATATGATTGTTTGGATTAAGACTCTAAGCTGATTGCAATTGTTTTGAATAACCAAATGAATTCTAAGAAGAATCATAGTCATTGAAATATGGATCAAAAGTTTTTGCAAATTGAAATTCATCCTTTTCTGCAGCTTGTTTTTCTATATCAAGATTTTCACCAATCTTCTTTATGACTGATTCTTTGAAATCTAAAAATTCTTTGTACATTGGATCAGATGTAATGTTTTGAATGTCATTTGATGTATATGTTTCTATTGGCAAAACAGTTTTAGCATATGTGTTTCCAAGAGCATCTTTAAATGTTTCACATACTAGATAATATTTTTCAATGATGTCACTTTGCAATATATAACATAACCATATAAATGACATAATATGATCATCATGTGCACCATCTAAAGCTGTATATGTAATGTATGCGCTTTTAGAATCTTTTTTGACAAATGTACTCATTTCATCTATAAGATCTTTGTCATATATCTTGAAATTGAAACCCTATGTAGTCATCATATCACGAGTCCATAAACATGCTTTGCTTTTTATAGACACATGACTATATACACCATAGTCATTGTTTTTTCCTTCAGTTACTATTTTTTGATATTGATATGTGCATCTTAATATGTCTATATATCCAGAACCAACACCATTTCTTTCACATATATAATATGGATTTCCATACAATTTCAGCATTTTTATTGTGACATATGCAAATTCAGGAATTGAAATTTTGTCATTGTCAAATTTTGCACATAATCTGATGTCTCCTAAATCTGTTATATCCCAAATATACAAAACTGAAAAATCTCCTCCACCACCAGCAGCAATATCACCAGATGCTGCATATGTTCTGTCTTTTTCAAATTCATGCCACATAGTGAATTCAAACAGTTTAGTTTCATCTTCACTGATTATTTTCTAGATTTTTCCTTTCAAAAATTCAGAATTTCTAGTTTTGTATTCAGACAAAGCCATTCTATATTTTTCTAAAATGTCATCTGGAATCAAACGTTTTGTAGTTGACGTCAAAAAGTCACATTCAAATTCTTGTTTCCATCTTTCAAGACCAATTGATGCAATTTGCTGCTATTTCCATTGTTCATCTCTTATTCCACCAGCTTCCCACCAATGTATTCTGAATGGTTGCCAACCTTCTGGATTAGCATTTTTTGAATTAGCTTGTTGCCAAAGATCATAATACAATCCATCTGCACCATTAGGTGTTGACACAATTATAATCTTAGAATTTTTTGATGATGATACAACTGGAATTACTGATGCCCAAAATTCTTGAATTATTCCTGATGGAATAAAACCCATTTCATCTATCACTAAACAATTGCAGCTTGTACCTCTAGCAGCTGAAGATGATGTTGATGTAGCTCTTATTACTGAACCATTTGCAAATTCAATTTCACCTTTGTTGTAGGTTAAAATACCTGGTTTTATATAAAAAGGTAGATTTTCATATGCTTTGCGAATTCTATCCATAATCTCTAGAGCTGTTTGCAATTTGTTTGCGCAAATCATGATTTTTTTGTCAGCAAACAATGTTGCATACCATAGACAAAATATAGTGTAAGTTGTTGTATTGTGTGACAATATGCCATTTGTATAGTATCTATGTTGAGAATCATCTGCTAATTCAACATCATACATATTTTCAGATTCATTAGTTTTAAACACATCTAAAACTTCATCTACACCAGTTTCTGTTTGAATTTTATCACCAGGTTTTAGATCTTTAACAAATATTTGATTGTAGTTTTCATCAAAAACTATATGGTTATCTGCACATTGAAGTTCATAGTTTTTAGTTATCAAATTCCAAATATCATATTTGATAGTCTTATGTATAGCTTTACATGGTTTGAAACCATCATCTGTCAGAATATTATAGTCTTCTATGTTGAAAGACTCAACAAATTTTCTGTCAATTGTCTCTGATAGATCTTTTATTTCATTTTTGTTTTGCAATTTTAAAACTTTTAATATATAGTTTTCCATATGTTGTTTCAACATATTCAACATATTTTCTATAATCATCTTTAAATAAGACTTTAATGTTGTGTTGTAGAATGCATTGATGTTTTGCTTCAGTTTTTCCATTGTCATTTTTGTCATAAGGATTTTTCCATGTTCCATCTTTATTTAGAAATTGATTTCCTTTAAGTTCAATCAGTTGGTTTTCAACAAGAAAATCTGGTTGATAGCTGAAAATTTTATTGTTGTGTTTGTAGTTGAATGTTATGTTTGGTTGATATTTGAATTTGATATTGTTGTCTAAAAGCCAAATGTAGAAAGCAAGTTCAGGAGCAGAATCAAAACAAATATTGTTGAATAGATATTTTGAAAATGAAATTTTTTTGATTTCATTGTTTCTCAATGGACAAATATTTCCATATTTCTTTAGATTTGTAGCTTTTATTTTTTCACGAATGCTTGACACATTTCCAATATTTTCATATCCGTATTTTTTAAGATTTGTCTATTTGATTTGGTTTCTTATGTTTTCAGCTTGCAAAGTGAATTCACATCCATATTTTTCAATGTTTGTTTGTTTTATTTTTTCTTTTATTTTTTTAGATCCAAAAACATTTTTTGATCCATACAATGTTTCATTTGTTTTTGCAATTTTGTTTTTGATTTGTTCAGATGCAAATATGCATGCCACACCATATTTTTCTAGATTTGTCTATTTCTTTTTCTCTTTGTTCACATAATTTTCATTTCCATATCTGAGCAATTTTGTCTATTTGCTTTTTTCTACTATTTCATTTCTGTAGTTAGGATTTTGTTTCAATTTCATCTTGATGCAATTTTTTCGTTTTTCAAGATTGTTGAAATTTTCATTTCCATATTTTTCAAGCATTGTTTGATTAGCTTTAAGACGTCTGTTTTTGCTTTTTGCATTGCATTGCTTTGAACAAGTTGCATGGAAATGTCCACCTAAAGAAATGTTTTCTTTGATTTCTTTTCCACATGACTCACATTTTTTGAAATGTTTCATGTTTTCTAGAATCCATTTGCATTTTGTAGACCAAGTGAAAAATGAATCTTGAAGATCTGGTGTCTATGAATTGATCCAATTTGCTAGATTTTTGCAAAAATCATTGTGTGACAACAAATTTTGAATTGTTGTGTGGTGATTTTCTATCAATTGTTTCAATTGAATTTCAAATGGCTTTGAAAAATCTATTTTTGGAACAAACTTGCTCATTTTTTTAAAATATGTGAACTCTATGCCACGTTAAAGACATGGCATCTATCTTGCGAATTTTTATGTATATATTTACTTTTTAAAAAATAAAAAAACAATTTAAAAAAGTAAATATATATAATGAGAAATTATATAGTCAAAAAACTTAAGAATTCAAGTGGATATCTTCCAGTTTTAAGCAATCAAACTGATAAATTGATTTCAGTTAGAACTTTTTTCTCTGACAATGATTCAACTGTTCGTGTCGCAAAAATCATAACAGGATTAGAAGAATATTCAATATATGCTCCATTAAGCAGTGCATCTGAAATAACAATAAACTTAGATGATTATAATGATTTATTAGAACAAATAATTGATGCAAGAAAAAATACTGATTATGAATTAAGTGCAATTTATGATGATATATATGACAAAAACAACTAGTCATTAATGACTATTAATTATATTTCATAGGATGATTTTAAGAAAAAAATTGAAGATAATATAATAAGTTCTGGAGTTAATGTCATTGTATATAATGAATATAACATGTATAATGCTAAAATAACTAATTTAAATAATCCAACCCGAGATAATGATGCAACAACTTTGAATTATTTTGATTAGAACATATGGAACAAATTTTTATATATAAAAAACAAATTTGAAGAATTATCAACAAAAATAAATGATTTTTTAAACAAAAATAAATGATTTTTAAAAGAAAATAATTGATATGGCTACAGTACCAAATAAACCAACATAGTATTCATGTACATTTAAATCAACTACACCAATTGTTAGAAAATTTACAGAAAAAGATCCTAACAATATTCCAAGCTTATATTCATTAGATACTGAAAGTAATATATATAAAAGTAAAATTGAAAAAAATAAAGATTCTTATTGTGAATCATATATGCCATTATTATAGGTATATGCTCCAGATTATTACAGTAAAGTCAATGATGAATGGTCAAAATCTAAGAAATATCATGTTGTACAAGATTTGTCATCAATTCAAAATGAATGCAATGGACATAGAATAACATATAGTTATAATGTTGTTTCAAGTGTAAATGAGTTGAGAGAAGTTGGAAAACAAACAGACATTTTAGCTGAAAAGTACAATACAATCATAGATATAATAGATAAAGAATTTGACAAAAGAAAAGAATCAAATAAATACAAAGATATTGACAAAGGTACTAAACCATTATCATTATAGATAAATGAAAATGACAAAGAAAAAAATCCAGATGTTTTAGCTAAGTAGTTGAATGATTTGAATAACTATATTGCAAATAAAGAATTAAATAAAGATAGATTCACTCCATTAACTGTTAACATAGAAGCTAACACTACTATTTTAGCTGCTAATATAAACAGTTTAATCAATAATGCAAAAAATATGCTTTAGGATTGCATATGTTATTCTGATTGCAATGGATACTCAGTTTGTTGGTGTTATGGAAATTGTAATTACTATTGAAAGGTGAAAACAAATGTCAGAAGATCAAAATAACATCATTTTAGATAATTTCAATTATGAAAAATTAAGTTCATTTAATATTAATCTTAGCAATAAATATGTTCCAGTTTTAAATGAATTAAATGAATATCCAGTCTATGTCAAAGCATATTTAAATAAAACTAATAATACTATAGCAAATATTTCATGTATACATAATGGCATTTCTACAGAAATATACACACCAAAATTAAGTACTAAAATAAATAATCTTGAATCAATACAAGATTTTATCAAATTAATAGAAGCTGAAACACATGCTAGAACAAAATTTGACAATTTTTTAAGTTCATTAATAAGTACTTTAAATAAAAATTTGACTAGTAGAACATTTACTGTAAGTTATTTAGATAAAGATAAATTTAAAGAATTATCAGATAGTAATAATTTAACAACATCAAATACTGTATATCCTTTATCTGATATCAATGATATGCATATGTATAGAATTTATAATGTTGAAGATGCAGATAAAAAAGATGATGCTATAAATTATACAAAAGTATTAAATTTTTTAAGTACTGCTGAAAATTTAAGTACAGAATTAATAACAAAAATACATAACTTATCAATATTATTAGAAGAAAAACATTTAATGACAATTGAAGCTTTAGAAGATGGAGTCAATGTCAAAATAAAAAGAACTAAAAGTGCTTAGACAGGAAATTTCCAAATCAAATTGAATGACAGTGATTGGAAAGATGTGTCTTGGGAAGATATTGGAAATGATAAAGAATATGATTTGATAAATGTAGTTTCTAATAAAAGTTCAATGTCAAAAGGTGACAAACTGCAATTCAGAAATATTGACAAGTTTAGTGATAATAGCAATACGTATTCTTAGTTGATAATATCTAAAGCAAAAGCAAAAGTCTATGGTAAATTAGCTAAATCATTGACTTCTGAATTTGCAGCTTCTTCACAAGAATATAAACTTGAACATATGTTTAGTGATTCAACTTCATTAGTTGATGTATCTGAACTTAACTTAAATGATATAATAATTTCTACTGGTTGTTATGAAAGTATGTTCTCAGGATGCACATCATTGAAATCTGCACCTAAACTTCCTGCAACAACACTTGCTAATAATTGTTATAATAGTATGTTCAAAGGATGCACTAAAATAATAGAACTTCATTATCCAAAATCTATAGAAAATGATAGTACATTCAAAAACTTAGATGGATCACCTAATTTTGGTGCAATTAATGCAAAAGTACATTATGATTTATAAAATATGTTTAACAAAAATAATCCAGAAACAGGAATTGGTATTAAAAAACCAAATCAAATTGAGTATATAAGTAAAGATGAAAGAGATGCAAGAATTCAAAGCATTGCAAAATCTAAACGTGATATTGCATGGTGGGCCGAAAAATTCTTTAATATCATTACTCTAGATAAAGGCTTGACTAAAATTGAACTTTATCAAAAACAAAAAGAAATGCTTTAGTTTATTGCTAAAAACAATAGAATTATTACACTTGCAAGTCGTCAGGTTGGAAAATGTGTTAGTAAAGATACTTATATTGTTATACAAAACAAAAAAACAAAAAAAGAAAAAAAGATAAAAATTTCAGAATTTTTTGAATTATTTAATTGAAGCTAGCAATATCAGCTTTAAAAATTTTGTGAACTTTATGCCATGTTGAAAATATGGCATCTATTTTGTGAATTTTTGTACAATATCATTAAATGTTAAAATTTAAGCTTTTATATTTTAAATCATTATTAGATATTGCATTTATAAAATTTTTTGATGAATATAATGATTTATTTAAAAATGTAGATGGAATATATATTTTAGCTAAAGACATAAATATAGCTAAATTAGTGAAGATTTTCAAAAATTATATTTCTAGTGTACTTATTTCAGAAACTGACAAATTTGACATATTGCAACCAACATATTATTTGATAATAGGTGGATGTATGCCTAAAAACAATTTGCTTTTGCAATATAAAGATGACAAATATTTTCCAAAAAAACTAGACAAATTGATTTAGTCTGATTTTGATGTCAAATATATTTTGAAAGAAAAAGACATAAAACTTGATATGATACGTTTCAATAATGTATGCATAAATATTTTCAATGAATTTTTTAAATCCAAACAAATTGTATTGTCAAAGAACATTGATGCATCTAATATAATTTTCATTTAGCATAAAAATCTAGATTGTTATATATTGTTCAAACTAATAAAGCATATATTAGGTAGAAATAATTGCATTAATTTTTTTGAAGAACGATTTAAAGATGTAAAAAGTCCAATAATAGCTATCAATGATTTGATAGACAAATATGTCAATAAAAACTTATTGAATAAATCTCAATAGTTGAAAACTATTGAAAATGAAATCAAACAATATATTTCACAAAAAATTTCTTTGAAATTTTAAGGATTTTGTGATACTGTTGAAATAACTTTTGGAAGACTTTCTGGAACACTGACTGAAATATTGTTTGGTGTTATTGGTACTTGAAGATCTCCAAGATTTTTAACATTAATTTTCATTGTATTTTTGACTGCACCAACTAATGTACTTGGCATTTTTTGCACTAATAACTATGAGTTTTCTCCAACTTGTATGCAAGTATCAATCAATGATGCAGGAGGATTTATACATGGTGACATATCCTTGATTCGCTGGGTACTTGCAATATGTACTGGAATTGGAATTTTAACTTCTAAGATTTGGTTAATTATTTTAAATGCTACATTAATTAAAGCTATTGGCAAAGCTGTACATATTTGAATTGTTGACTAAAGTAAATCATTTAAACGATCATTTAAATCTGATGGTAAATCAGGTAATTTTGTGTCATTAGATGAAGATAAAGATGTCTAAAATGAATATAATTTAGTTAATAATGTTGTAATATCAGCTAAACCTGGAATAGATGTATTTTTATTTGAACTGATGACTGTGTTGATATTATCTAGTACTGGTGTCAATACATTATTTAAAATACGTATTAATTGAATTGGTTTTAAAGTTTTATTGTCTAAACCTTCATTTGTTGAATTAATGAAATCTGCAGTTATTTTGTCAATATTGTCTATTGTAGTATTGACATCTACAGCTTGTTTTTGTTTTTCTATATTGTCATCTGCTAATTTTTTCTAATCTTCAATTTGTTTTGAATATTTAGCATTTAAACTTTTAGGAGCATTTTCATTTTTCTCCCATTCTTCTTCAATTTTTTTGTTTAATTTTTCTTTTTTTAATTGCTGTTTTTCAACATATGACAAATCTTTATCATTGTCTATATCAGTATTTGTTGTATTTTCATGCAAAGATATACTATTATTCTGATTTTCGCTTGAAATGTCATTCATAAAATTGTTGTTCCTCTTCTAGATATTATTGCTGTATTTCCTGTTATTGTATCAATTCTGACTGCAGCTGAACTTAATGTTGTATTGACATCTGATTTGACTAATATTGATTTTCCATTTATATCAAGCTATTCTTCAGCATTTATAGAAATAGTTTTTGATTTAAGAACTATAGATTTAGCACTTTCAATATAAATATTTCCATATTTATCTTGGTAAATTCTAGAAAAGTTGTTAGAATCTTTAGTAGTATCATTTATATTCTAATCTAATATTTCTTTTGTTGAGTTTTTAATGTCATTTATTTTGCAATTTTTAACATTGTCATTTATGTATTCAATTATTTCAACATCATTTTCTGATTTTATTTTGACATATGTTTCACCACTAATCAATGTTGTTTGATCTTTTCCATTGATTGTTCTGACTTTATCTGTCCATGTACTTAATGTTATATTGTCTATATTGTTTTGCACAATATTAGACTATGTAGAAAGAACTTGAGATTTTATTTTTTCTGGACTTACAAATTTTTTATCTACAATTGTTGGTTTGTTGTTGTATTGATATGTACTAGAGAAAATTTCTCCATTGTTTACTTCATTGTCGACAACAACTTTGCAATGTATACTGCTTATCTAATCCATTTCTACTTTATATTCAACTGGATAATCTATTGTATGATCATATTGTGATTCATATTGAAATGTATCATTATGATCTACTTTTGCGTGCAATTGATATGGATTTCTGACAATAACACTCAATTTCCCAGATTCATGCAATTGTATTTGTGTATTTCCAGATGTTATAAGATGTTTGTCTGAATGTTTGCTTTCTTCACGTTCTTTTTCTTCTTCATATTGTTCTTTGTTAGAATCTTTCAAATGGTCATATCTATATCTAGGTGGCATTATTTTTTCATATTGGCCAAATGCATTGTCACCTGCTAATGTTGAAGCAAAATACACTGGCATGTTTTGATCGCCATTTGCAAAAAAACACCAAACTGTTGCATTTATGTTTGGATAAGAAAATGAACCATTGCCATTATTTGATCCTCCAAACAATGGTGCAGCTTGTTCAGCATCCGGTATATAGTCTGGAGTATCTAATAAAGATGGATCATATACACCATAAATATATATTTTGCATTTGCCAAATGGAAGATGTTTTAGGACTTTTCCTCTATAGAATCCAAACAACTTTTTTTCATGCTAAATAAAATCACTACATTCTCTCATTAACTTAACTTACTTAAAACTAATTTACATTTACTATTTACTCTTAAAAAAAAAATAAAATAAAACCAACAATTTAAGTTGTTGGTTCTGAACAAATTTCTTCAACAAAAAACAATTTCAAGTTATGTTTTCAAACTTTGAGCACCAATCTAAATTAGGAACTGAAATTTTTGGAAAAACTGATGATGGATATGCAATATTGTTGAATGCTTGAAGAACAATTTGAGGTGGCAATAAACGACAAAAACATGTACGTGATTCAAACCATTTGCAGTTCAAACAACATTTCATGTTTTTGTCAATTTCTTCTTGTTGCATAAATTATTTTATGACTATTTTTTCAAGTTGTTCAGTTTCAGTGTCTGACAAAAATTCAGATGGATCTGGTTTATTCTTCCAAACTTTGTCAATTTCTGTGAAAAACTTGACTTTTTCAGTAAGTGTCAAATCATCAAAACTTTTATTTGTGAATTTGCATTTAACCATTGCAGCTTTGAATGTTTTTTTGTAAGAATCTCTCAATTGAGATTTTTCCTAAGCTGTCAATTCTTTTTTGTCTTCTTTTTTATCGTCTATTTTTTCTTCAGTATTATCTTCTGTTTTATCTTCATCTGAAGAATCATCTTCTTTATCTGTAGAAGCTTTTAGTTTTTCATCAGGTTCTTCAACCTTTTCTATTTTTTTATCTTCTTCTTTATCTTCTTCAGAAGCATCTTCATCTTTAGAATCTTTATCTTCTTCTTTATCTTCTTCAGATAATGTATCTATTGAATTTTCAGTTGATGCTAATGGTGGTAAATCTATTGAATTTGGTTCTTCAACATAGTCAGATTGTTTGCAATATGTATTGTCACAATTTGCTAAATCTGGATCACCAGCTTCTATAGCTAAAATTGATATATTTTGATAACCAACTTTTTCAAGTTTACTTATTACATCAGCTTTAGCTGAACGTGTATTTATAGCATTTGAATAAGCTTCACCAGTTTTCAATTCACCATTACGCATTGCTGAATAGACAACTGTATATGCAGATGTTGGAGTTTCAACTTGTGTGTGAGGAATTGTTGATTGAATTTGTTGTGGAATATTGCTAGTTGGTATTGGTGTAGTTGTCAATGGAACAGTTGTTGATATATCAGAAGATATAACTGTACTGATATCATCATTAGTTTCTTTATCTACATCATCATTGTCTATATAACCCTTTTCAATACCAAGCTCATAAAGTTCATTAATTTTATCTTGTTCAGTTTCATTTAAATTTTCAACATCTAAATCGTACAACCATCTATGACACTTCTCCATTGGATTGCAATTCAAAAGTTTTTGAATTTTATAATAAGTATCAACGTTTTCAGATAAAATACGACCTTTATATATTGGTAGTGCTCCTTCATTCAAATTGATTTTTTTAAGAGCATTTTGATATACATCAAATTCATTTAGTATCATTTGTTTTTCCTCAATTTTAATAATATATATTATTTACTTTTCCAAAAAATAGTTTTCAAATTCATCTAAAGTCCAAAACACTTTGTAATTTAATTTGTTTTCCTAAGCAGTTTTCAATTTCTTTATATCTCTGATTGTCCATGTTT
>ERZ808252.1765-NODE-1765-length-14807-cov-3.470038_pt1 | contig 14807 bp, 13 predicted proteins | sample MGYA00521242_ERZ808252 | MGnify/ENA primary metagenome ERZ808252 (study PRJEB31516, sample SAMN03275581) | gut metagenome | biome: mammalia-associated habitat; material: feces | host: Papio cynocephalus | place: Kenya | collected 2012-08-07 ...
GCGCAACCGCAACCTTTTCTTCAATCGCTTTTGTTATACCCATAGCGTTTATGGGGTAGGCGGCTTTATCTGTTGACAGACAAATAACGCTCTCCACGCCCTCGTCAATAGCGGCGGTCAATACATTATCTGTTCCTATAACATTGGTACGCACAGCCTCCATAGGGAAAAATTCACAGCTCGGTACTTGCTTTAATGCCGCCGCGTGGAAAATATAGTCCACGCCGTGTATAGCGTTTTTAACCGACTGTAAATCGCGCACATCGCCTATGTAAAACTTTATCTTATCCGCAACCTCAGGCATTTTAGCCTGAAACTCGTGGCGCATATCGTCCTGCTTTTTCTCATCTCTTGAAAATATGCGTATCTCGCCTATATCCGTATTAAGAAAGCGGTTTAATATCGCATTGCCGAACGACCCCGTTCCGCCAGTTATCATTAAGGTTTTGTTTTTAAATAAGCTCATTTTGAATTTCTCCCGTCATAAAGTATTTTTTCAATTTTTGCGTTTACAATATCGAATGCCACATCATTCATTCCGCCGTTTATAATAATATCTGCATATGCCTTTGTGGGCTCAACATATGCGTTATGCATAGGTTTAACGGTGGTAAGGTACTGGTGAATTATATCCTCAATATCTCTACCGCGCTCCGCTACGTCCCGCCTTACGCGCCGCAGTATCCTTTCATCTGCATCGGTCTCAACATAAATCTTAATATCCATAAGCCTTCTCAGCACAGGCTCGTAAAAAATCAGTATTCCATCTATAAGTATTATCGGCTTTGCCTTTATCAGGAGCGTTTTATCGCTTCTTGTGTGCCTTGTAAAATCGTATACCGGCGAAATTATATCCTGCATTTTTTTAAGGCTTTCTATCTGCTTTGCCATAAGGGAAAATTCAAATGCCGCCGGGGTATCATAATTTATGCTTTTCCGCTCCTCAAGGCTTATATCATCGTGCGGCAGATAATAGTTATCACAGTGTATAAGCGCAACATCGTTCGGAAAGCTGTTTGCAATACGCCTTGCAAATGTGGATTTTCCCGAGCCGCTGCCACCGGCTATTCCGATAATAAACGCGTTTTGCATTTTATTCACCAAACAATTCTTCTATTTCAATAATTCTCTTTTTAAAAGAAAAATTATTTTTATATTCTTTAAGCTTTTCTTTGTACATATGTAGTTTGGACGGATCTTCGATAAGCTTTTTCATTGCTTTGTATAATCCTTCCTCGCTTTTGGGCGCAAGTATGCCCCATTCGCCGTTGTTAAGTACTTCCTTCATACCATCATTATCAGTAGCCAACACCGGCGTACCTAATAGACAGGCCTCGACCGCAACTGTACTATATCCTTCAACATCTGATGAAGACACCAAAATATCTGCATTTTTCATATAAGGATATGGGTTTGATTTCTCCCCTAAAATTTGAACACAATCAGAAACATCTAACTTTTTTTGAAGCTCTGTTATAAATTCAAATTCGCTTCCGTTTCCTATAATGGTAAGACAAAAATTTACGGTGTAGTTTTTCAGCAATTTACACGCTTTAAGTAACCTGTCATACCTTTTTTCCGGGCGCATATTTCCAACTGCTACCATATTTAAAAAATGTTGTTTAGGTGTTGTATATTCTTCTATTGGTTTTCTGCTTTTTTCTTCAATTAAAGCGTCATTTAGAGGATTGTATTTCACATTTATGTTGTTGAAAAAGCCAAAGCGCTTAATAAAATCATTTTCAGCACTTTTTGATACGCATATGATTTTATCGAAGATTTCATATGCGTGTTTGTAATCGGAAATACTTTTATAAAGCTTTTGTGACGAAAAATTATGTAAAAGGCTCGTATGAACCCATGCAATTTTTTTGACCGGTGTTTTTGAAGGTACTGCTATTAGTTTTGTAGGTTCTCCCTCTAAAAAAGCAACTTCATAATCGTAAGTATCTGATATAAACTTTTCATATATATATTTGGGCCAAAGAATACGACGATAAAGATATTTGCGCAAAATATCCGACTTATTGTTTTTGAGTTTCGCTATGGTTTTATAATGTATCCGAGGATCAAGCTCATAACGCAACTCTCCTGTATCGTATATAGTTTGAACCGTTATATCAAATTTTTCAAAGTCCATATTATTTACAAGCTCAACCAATATACGCTGTGCCCCGGCCGGGTTTAATGCATGGATTAAAAATAGTATTTTTTTCATTTCACACCTCTACCGTTAAATGCCTTTTTCTTTCTTTAATAACAAAAGTGAAAGCTTCAAAAGCACTCTAAGGTCTTTATTGGCAATAAAAAATATAAAGATTACAAACAGAATAAAAATAATGATATCCGAAACAAAACCGGTCAAAAACATGGTTGCAAAAGCAACTATAATCGAAATGCCCCATATTAAGAAAGCTTTGTTTTCTCTTACGCCTGTGTTATAATAATAAAGACCTACTGCAATACGGTAAATCCTGCTCATAACTATACTGATCAAAGATGCCAACGCAACACCGATTAAAGAAAAACGGGGAATAAGCATATAGCAAAGTAATACCGAAAAAACCACCTGTATTACCGAAGAAATTATCAAGTGATAGGTTTTCTTTTGAATATTTATACCTATGCCGTATATTGCCGAAATAATGTTTAGGCACGAACCGTATACTAATGCCGGAATAATAATAAAAACAGAATGATAGTTTTCTGCAAGTATTATTACTAAATATCTTCTGAACAAAATACATAACGCCAGTCCTACAGAAGTAATAATCGTACATAACATTCCGAATTTGTGCAGCAAAGGTTTAAACTCTTTGGGATTATCACACTTTTGATAAACAAGAGGATTCCAAATATTATCCAATGTATTTATCAGAAGCGACACAACCGTTTGAAAAATCGCTGCCGCTGTGTATATGCTTAATATTTTCCATCCCGCAAGCGAACGTATGATTACTCTTTCAAACATAGGAATTAAAAGTGTAAGTGAATTATTAACCATTAAAGGGAAACCAAAGGATAAAAGCGCGCGTTGATTTATTTCTTCAACATGACTGTATATAACCCTTTCTTTTTCTGAAAGTAGGGGAAGATTGGTAATAATTCCGGCAGACAAACTTATAATGAATGATAAAACCACCCACAAAAACGAAACCTTACCCTTACAAAGAAACACTGAAAAGATAATTGCTACAAATCCGGATTTTGCCAATGTGTTTGAAATAATATAATTTAAAGCATGCTCGGTCATTCTGGCAGTTATCTGGCTGAATCTTTGAATCAAAGTCAGAAATATATGAATAGAAATAAATAGTATTAGAAATGGTGAAAAATTTTCTCCGAAAACATATCTTATCAAAAAATGCTTTGGTTCAAAAAAGCCGACAAGCAGTAAAAGAAAGACAATAATAGGATATTTAATACAATCAAACAAATATTTCTTATACGGCTTGCTGTTCAAATAGAAAAAACGTGAATAAGAAGCATCGTAACCCAATGAAATAATAGTTGCCAGTGCGGTAACGAATGATGTAAGCAATCCGTACATTGCGTAAACGCGCTCTGAAAGTACGCGGGTCAAAAGCATAGTGCTCACAAACCCGAGTAACGCCATAATCATTGTTCCTACAAAATAAATCGCTGAGTTTTTTACTGTTTTATTCAAAGTTTAACACCTAATTTATAAAATCGTTTTTTTTAAGGTGGCGTCTTACGAATTCATCTGTTGTTAATACCACCGTAGCAGGATTGCCCACAACAACAGAATTGTCCGATATTTTTCCCTTCACAACAGTACCCCCCCGATTATACAATTATTACCAATTTGTGTTCCGGGTAGTATAACTGTCCTTGCACCTATGAATGTGTTGTTGCCTATTCTAATTTCTTTTATAAAATGCGGAAGTCGACCGTCTCTAACCCCATCACATTCAAGAGCCCGCATAGCGCTTCCGATAGAATAATCATGCACTAAAAACATTACATTTTTAGAGATTGTTGTTTTTTCGCCTATTGTGATATATTTTGAATACATAAGAGAGTCAAAGTCAACACTTGAAGAAATAAAACCGGTTTTGCCAATGTCGCCTGAAAAATTTATACCTCTTCTTCTTAAATAAAGAGGAAAATGCTTTAAATAATAACTATAACTTAGCCTATTAACTGTTTTTAAAAATAAAAGATTAAGTCCTAAAATAATTTTTTTGATCATACTGATTCTAACCTCCGATTCTCGGATATCCGTTGATAACAAGGTTATCGCATCTTTCCGTTTGCGTAATTTCGCTTTCCTTTTCAATGCTTGCTATAAGCCTGCTCAAATGCCCTCTGCGCGGTATTTTGCGATATTTAAGCGAACGCTTACACATTCCTAAAAATCTGCGCATAACCGTTCTGAAATTCACAAAAAAATATCTCGCCGGGACCTTAAAGGAATGTGCAAGTTCCTTTTCAATTTTAATAAACATATTTTTTGCTTCTTCGGGAGGAAAAACCGTATCGGGCTGCTCGCAAAGCTTTATTGCCAGGCAAAAGCGAAAATATTTTTTTATTTCCTCATCAATGCCCAGCTTTTCAATTTCCTTTTCGCGATTTATAAAGCCGCTTTTCAATATACCGTGCTGTGCTAAAATCACCGTCATAAGATCAAGTGAGTTTTTAGCAATACTGTATGTATAGCCTGAAATATCTCCGCTTTTTTTCATCGGCATACCGTAGTAAAGCACCGAAAAAGCGCGGTGTGTTAAAATATCTCTTATATCATAAAGGTTTATGTTTTCAAGCGTTATTTCCGGCAGCAGCTTTACCGTTTCCTCCCCCACAACGCATTTGCCGAAACATTTTGCGTCATAGGTCAGTAATTTACGCTCCATTCGCGGCAAATAGCTTTTTGAAATAAAGCTGTTATCTATATGAAAAAGGTCGGATTGCTCGCCGAAAATGCTTTTACCTATTTTTTCGCTTTCTGCCGTAAATTCCGAAAATCCCTTAAAATCATCGGGGTGCACGGTAAGGTATTCAATATCGCTTAAAATGCGGCAGCCGCTACCGCATTGCTCCCATGTGCCCTCACCTCTTGAAAGGCTCCCCAAAAGCATAACCGAAAGCCTGCCGCCGAAGCGACGGTTATTATACTCCGCAAGGGCCGAAAAATAATCGTCTATCAGTTTTTCAAGGGCGGAATTTTCCTTATGGAAATAACTCAAAGCTTTTCGTTCCTTTCCTGCATTACTTTTTCAAGCAGTTTATTAGCCTTAGGGTAATCGTAAAGCTTTTCAAGCCTTTGCCTGCCGTTTATCAGCAGTATACACGCCATTTGGTCCTTGGCGGAAAGCTCCGGCCAAAAGCCGTGCATTCCGGCACCGTCAGGGCTCGGTTTTCTGAGACTCTTGCCAAACCAGCTTTCGGCAAAAACATATCCTTCTCTTAGGTTAAATATTAAATCGCCGAATTTGCGGTCGGCAGCGCGGTATTTTTCCCTTTCCTCCTCGGTCAGCAAATGCCCCACGCTCTGTGAGCCTAAATATTCGACTATTTCCTTTTTAAGCTTTTCATCCCCGCACCATATGCACATAACGGCGGAGTCGCTGTATGCAATATAGCTTTTTTTGCTTTGTTTGCCGAATTTTTTCTCAAGGCACAAATCCACCTTTTCATTTATGGTGCTCATTCCGTGATCGGAGATTATAATAACCTCCTCAGCTGGGTTAGACTTTAAATATTCCGAAATTACCCTGTGCATTTCCGCCATATACGGCTTTACACGCTTGTGATAAATTTCACCACGGCGGCACTTATGCCCCAATTGGTCGGTAAAGCCCATTGCCGCAAATATATTTTTATCACCGTTTTTAATGGCTTTCTCCAGTTTTTTTACCGTTTCTTCAAAGGAAATATGCCCCTCATCCTGCGATACCACCGTGTAGCCGTTAAAAATTTTTTCCGCCCGATAGGTTTTTTCATTCCAAAAAAGGTATTTGCCGTTTTCCGAAAAATCCTTTCGGAATTTATACGGTATATTTGCAAATTTATTTGCTCTGAAAATATATCTGTCAAGAAATTTTCTTGAGTAAAAACCAAAATCGCCCATAACATCAAGTGGGCGCAGCACAGTTGCAAAAAATCTTATTGCCCTATTCTTTTCGGGCATTTTTGCCCAATCAACCAGTACCCCGCGATCATCGGGGTATTTATTGCAGTAAAGCTGCCAGTGTAGGCTGGAGCTGTAAGCAATATTCGGCTGCAGCTCGGCGATTTGCATATTACTGAACCAATCGGTGTATTTTTCGGTAATTTCGGTGTACGGCAGCGCGTCAATAAAAATGCTAAGCGGCATAGTTTTTCTCCCCTTAAAGAACTAAAAATATATTCATAAGCACAAGAAGTATAAACAGTCCTGCGGTAGCAGCAGCAATTGTAAATCCTGATTTTTCATATTGCGCCCTGTAAAGTGAGTAATTTATCATTTCAACCGGAATAAGGAACAAATAATGCCTGAAAACGCCCAAAACGAGATAGATTATGGCGCAATACATAATAAGGCTTGAAATCCAGAAAAAGAAATTTTTCTTTTTGCAGAAAACATATATAAAATTACCTATCGCTACCGGATAAATGCTTATATTAAGATAAGATATGACGTTGAGCCACCAGCTTGAATTTTCATCAAAGGTCAAATTCAGCTTTATCGGCTGCAAGGTTGCAAAAAAGTAAGCAAACGGCATTTTGTAAAGCTGCGTTATACTGCTCATTCTTATAGCAGAGGTACCGCCTTCTATCAGTGAATACTCGCTGTAATCGTCAATCTTGGTTTCAAATGCTTCAATAACCCTGTCTTTAAATATAAATACCGCCGCAAAGCACACAATAATTCCCAAAACAAAAGCGAAATAATTCCGCCTTTTTATAAATCGCTGAATAAAAAATATTGCGAAGAAAAGCAGCATAAGTTCAGTAACCGCGCCGCGCGTAAAATAAATGCCCGTAAGCAGTAACGCGCAAATTAAAATATGACTTATTGTTATTTTTTTACCGTTTTGAAATTCTACAAAGGTATTAAACGCATATAAAACCGCGTAGGTTAAAAATATATCCTTTATAGGAAAGCAGCAGGTCAAAACCGTTACGGGTAAAAAAGCAAAAAGCTTTGCCGCAAGCTTTGCGGTTTTTTCATTTTCGGAAATATTGTAGGTCAAATCATAGGTTTTGCCTATGCAAAGGGTCGATAAAATAATATTTATAAATCTGCCGGCGTAAATGTTTTTAAATATATACGCAGAAATGCACATAACCCACGGCCAAAAGGGCTGCAAAAAGCCTGACGCCACTCTGTCAAATGCAGTAACATCAATAATGCGCCCTGCATTATTCATATAAATTTCGGTAATTCTTTCGTAATTTATATCATCCGAAATGAAATACGGCTCGGTCCAATCGGTAGCAAATGTAAGCATAAAAACAAGTAACAGCAGCCGCAGAAAAAAGCCGCCCCACATTATTTTTTTAAGCGCGTCTGGGCGATTTGCCCTTACCGACCGTAAGATTGATTCATTCATTTTTAACCTCTGCTTTTTATAGAATTAAAATAATACTCTCGCAATTTTGCCGCTTCTGTGTCTATATCATATCCCGCGGCGGCAACATCCTTATAGGCTAACGCATTATGCCCGTTTTTGCCTAAACGCAGAGCCGTGTCCGCCCAGTCATTATTGCTTTTTTCAAGCGACAGAAATTCAACACAATCCGATACCTTAACGTCTTTGGTAACCGCGTCGGATGAAATTGCGTAAAGACCGTTGCACTGTGTTTCAATAAGCGTAAAGGGCAGCCCCTCATAAGCGCTGGGAAAAACAAAAACATCAAAAGCATTAAGCAATTGCTTTACATCGCTGCGTACACCGAGAAATTCAATATTATTTTGAATATTGAGCTCTTTTGCGCGGCGTCTTACGGATTTTTCATATTCATCCCCACCGAATCCGACCATTAAAAGTTTGGAATTACTGTTTCTTGAAATTTCGGCAAAAATCTCCACAAGCCGGAGTTGATTCTTCTGCTCGCAAATGCGCCCGACATGACCTACAACAAATGTACCGTCAGCAATGCCGAGGCTGTTTCGCAAAAACTGCCTGTCAATTGGCGAATAGGCATATTCACCGGTTTCTATTGCATTGTTATGTACTGTAACCTTTCCCTTTTCAAAGGCGCTTTTACCCCAAACCCAACGGGCTGCGTCATTGCCGCAGGCGGCAAGGTCTGTAGCAAGGCGTTTTGTGAAAAAGGTCATTATGCGGCGCACCGCCCTTTGCGCAGGGCTTTCGGGGACATAGGCTATATGCGCATGAACTATGCGCGTTTTTATCCCGCAATTTTTTGCGCACAAAAGTGCAAGCGCACCCTTGTAGCCCAAATGAACGTGTACTGCGTCATATTTATTTTCGGTCATTATTTTTTTCAGCGCCGCATAGTTTTGCTTCGGCCCCGCACTTTGTCGCGGCACGCGGTATATATTGCAGCCAAGCGCCTTTATGGGTGCTTCAAGTATTCCGATCTTGTTATTTTCCACTATTGCAAAATCAAACCGAATATCCTTTATTCTGCTGCAATAATTATATAAATAACGGTCTATTCCGCCGCCGTCAAGGTCTACGCAAACCTCTAAAATTTTCAATGCTCCGCCTCCAAAATTTCTTTATATAAATTCAAGTATTTAAGATATTGCTGCTTTTTCTCGTATTTTTCGGCATTTTTCCGAGTATTAAAGGCTGTATCAAGTACCCTTTCAATTCCCAGCTTAATATCCTCGGCGGTAAGCTTTTCAAGAACTATGCCGCCATCGGGTGTTACAACCTCGGGAACCGCGGTTAAATTTGAAACTACCACAGGTGTTCCGCACGCCATAGCCTCAACGGTTGTTAGTCCCATTGTTTCCTCCTTGCCAGCGTTTACAAATACATCGGTAGCAGTATATATTCCGGCAAGCTCCTCTAAGGTATCGGTTGCGGGCAGACCGAGGATATTCTGCGGCAAATCGTTTATTTGCTCAGCGTTAAGCCCTAACAGAACAACCTTATAACCCTCGTCAAGCAGGCTTGCCAATTTCTTAAATTCGTTTAATCCCTTACGCTCACCCCAAGCGGTAGCAACGCCGAGAATAACCTTTTTATTCTGCAAGCCGTATTTTTCTCTGAAATTGCTTTTCGTAGGCTTAAACGCAGTAAGGTCAATTCCGTTGGGAATTGCCTTTATGGGGTACTTTCCGAGAAACGACTGCCTTACAAGCCCTGCAAGCCATTCCGACGGCGTTACAAGCGTCATATTTTTAACGCTTGTAAACAATGCCCTTTTCTTATTCCAATTTTGCTTTGAGCGGTCAAGCAACATGCTCGAAGGATAGCTTTTTTTCAGCGGGCAGTCGCAGCACCCGCTTTTCCAGCGGTCACACGCGGCTGTTGTAAAATAAGCGCAATGCCCTGTAAACGCCCAGCAATCGTGTAAAGTCCAGATAACGGGCTTATCCGCTGCCGCAAGGTAATTAAACAGAATTTCTATGTCAATATAATAGCCGTGAATATTATGCAGGTGAATAATATCCGGGTCATATGCCTTAATTTTTTCTATAAGCCTTTCGGTTGCCTTTTTGCTGCCGAAGCCCACCGAATCAAAAAGCCGTGCTTTAAGTGCGTGCAGCTTTACATCTGCGTCCGAGCCTATTCGGTAGGATATACCCTTGTATTTTTCGGGAGCGGTTTCTCTGCCGTATGCTATTTTACACTCGTGTCCGCTTTCTTTTAGAATATCGGCAATGTCGGTACATATTCGCCCTGTGCTACGTATACCACAGACCGAATTTATTTCTAAAACTTTCATATGTTCTCACTTATTATAAAATTGAAGTATTATATTGCAGCCCTTTTCGGCAGTGTAATTTTCTTTAAGATAATTAAATGCGTTTTCACCAAGCGATTTAATATCAGCTTTCACAGCCGTATTTACAGTTTCGGTAAAACATTCAGTTGAATTACTCTCGCACCTCCAACCGAAATTGCCGTCCGTAATCACTTCTCCTATATCGGTATTAGGGTCAGTGCAGGCAAGCACAGGCATACCCTTTTGCATATAAGAGAGCAAACGTGACGGAAAGTTTGGTATTGTAAAGCGGTGGTCTAAGAAAATAAGCCCTATATCGCAGCACCCGACAAAGTTTTCGTAATCATTTTTCGGCAATCCGTTAATAAGTAAAACATTAGTGTGGTTTTCGGTAGCTATGTAATTTTTAAGCTTTGAATATTCCGTTCCAGTGCCGCATATCACAAAAAATCGGTCGTTAAAATCGGCGTTTGCTTTAAGACATTCGATTATAAACGGTATATCCTGCGGTCTTCCGAGGTTGCCGCCGTATATAAAAACGGTTTTATCGGTGGGAATATTAAATTTCTGCCTTGTTTCGAATTTTTGTTCCAGGCTTAGCCTTTCATTTGTCACTTCAATGCTGTTGGGGCAAATTTCAACCTTTTCCGCCGATATTTCAAGGTTATGCTTAAGCACATAATCTGCATTAGCCTGTGACATACATCCGATTTCATCAGAAACGACATAAAGCTTTTTTTCCTTATTTCTGAAATACTTATACAAAAGACCTTTAACACCGCTTTTTTTCATCATTCCGAGGTCAACGGCATTTTGAGGAAATATATCCTTTAAAAGCAGATATGTTTTTGCCCCGTCTCTTTTCTTAACATATTTAACGGCATTTACAAAGGTTATCGGCGGGGTTGAATAGATAACCAAGTCAAATCTAATATCTTTAAAATATTTTTTAATCGCCCCAATAAACTGCGGTTCTATTAAAACGGTGGAAATACCCTTTTCAATAACATTTGTCTTTTGAATGTTTCCTATTTTTAATTTCAAAATATGCCCGTCTTCTTCAAAATGTGTTTGTACCTCATTACGGCGTTCTGTAGGGGAAATGCAGTAAACATTATGACCTTTTTTGACAAATTCCCGCAGCAAATCGCAGTATATATTATTTTCGGAGTAGGAATTAAAATTAAGGAGTGTTAAAAAAAGTACATTCATAGCTTATATTACCTATTGATTATTAAGTATTTCATTTACTTTTTTAATTACTACACTGTCATACATCATCATAACAATGCCCTCCTCGTAATCGCCAATAGCAGAATCATTTGCAGTTCCATCCAAATTGTTTTCAATAAGCTTTATAAAATCAACACCTGCACCGTAAGCGTGAAGATAAGCACCGCCAAAACGAGGATTGATTTCAGAAAGATAATATTCGCCGTTTCTTTCAAAAAAATCAATATCTATAGGTCCGTTAAATTGAAAACTTTTCATTGTACTCTTAATAAGATCAAACAATTTTTCATCTTTAAAAGAAATAGTTTTATTTGCGCCGCCTATAGTGGTTGATATTTTTTTCTTAGTGAAAATAGCAACAGGCTCTTTTTTTATAGTGTCTATGTATACATCTGCGTCAAGGTCCTGACAATCCATATACTCTTGTGCTATAAGTGTTTTGTCGTTGGCAAAGGCTGTTTCAAGCGTTTTAAGGTCATTTATCTTTCCGGCTCCGACACTTCCGCTTCCTGTTCTCGGTTTTACAAAAACAGGAAAAGATATTTTACCTGCAATGTAATCATTTTTGAATGTTGTGATATCACCGTAGGTTAAAACCGTTGGGATATTGTGTGATACTAAGTATTTATACATTTTGAACTTGTCAAAGCATAATTCCGCTGTTTCTTTATACGGAGCCAATACTTCAACCCCGATTTTTCCAAAAGCCTCGCGATTTTCAGCAAGCAATTCAATTTCGGGGTCAATTACCGTAGTTATAGCGTTTATTTTTTCTTTTTTGCATATATTGATAATTGTATCAATATAATTTGGGTCATCTATTCTCGGAACCAAGTAGGATTTATCAGCAAAATATAAAGCCGGAGCATACGGAGAAAGGTCTGTAGCCACAATTTTTCCACCGCTTCCCATAGACCTTCTGAAGTCTTTAAGAAGTTCTCCTCTTCTTCCTGCGCTGCAAAATAAAATGTTCATGTTTTACCTCATTTATTTCATACTTTGTTTTTATAAAGATTCTCATAGTATTCTCTTGTACCCCATAACTGTGAGAACGGTTCTGTATTCATCTCATTTTTAAAGTCTTTTAGCATTTTTATATAGTCATATTCAGGTGTGTAGTTAAGCTCCGCTTTTGTTTTTGACCAATCAAGCATAGATTGCAAAGTGTCAGGCTTGCTCGGGTCATAAGATATAGGGGATTTTTTATTTTTGTCAGAAAATACTTCTACCATACCGTGAATCATTTTGTCTAATGATACTCGTTCGGGTGAACCTATGTTGTAAAAGCCTCCGTCTAAATCGGATTTAACTGCGTTGACCACAACTTTTGTAAAATCTTTAATATACACCATTTCCTTGACCCTGTTCGGATTTCCGAATATGCTGATAGGTTCTCCCTTTACCGCTTTGTCCATTAACATTCTGTAAGGCATCATTCTCATTTTGCCGTCCGCATAATGATAGGCATTGGGGTGATATTGATAAATGGTAAAAAACCTCAGGATGAATCTTGAAATACCATATTCATTGTGATAATTCTCTATAAGGTCAACAGCAGCATTTTTGGCTATTGCATAAACACTGTGATCACCAGTTGGCGGATATGACCTGCTGGCATCTGCCGGAATCGGTTTACCTGTTTCGTGATATGCATATAAGTCATACGGCGTTGTAGGAAATATAATTTTTTTAACATCAGCCTTACGCATAAACTCCAAAACATTAAGCGTTGACTCGGTTATTGTTCTGATCAACGCTTGTGGATTAAAAGCGCATCTTGACGGCAATTCACCGGCAAAGTCTGCAACAGCAGTTATGCCTTGATTCGTTAAAGCATCAAAAGCATCTTTATCTGTAATGTCAATTGAATAATACGGTATACCGTTATCTTTAAAATAGCCATTATCAGATTTTCTTTTTCCGGCAGCTATGACATCAAATCCGGCTTTCTTTAAAGCTATTGTACTATATGCGCCGAGATTGCCTGTTGCTCCTAATACTAAAACCTTTTCTTTTATCACTTTAATTGTCCTTTCTTGCTTTGAATGAAATAGTAATCATCCACGGATATTCTTGACCTTGCCAGCTCGTATTTTCCGCATTTTTCTGCATAGACATCTGGGAAATATCTAATAAACGGACCGCCGAATGTAACAGAATAAGCCCCTACACGATGATAAATAATTTCATCTCCTACACTTAACTCCCGACCGTTTTCCAAAACCATAATTCGGTCAAAATCCATACAGGTATAACCACAAACTATCTGTCTTGGATAATTTTGATTAAATTTTTCTGAATTTTCTGAATTTAAAGAAAACATATATCTGCTTTTTTTCCATAGCGGATCTATATTTACGCGGCTTCCATCGGTAGTAACTATTCTTGCATGAGCAGTATCTTTTACATCAATAACAGATGTGTGAAATTCAACTGCCGACCCTATCAATGCCGAACCGGGTTCTATAATCAGTTTCGTTACTTTTGTATCTACGGACTTACTAAGCACCTTTGTGATATCTGATATATAATCATCAGCTGTAGGTTTTCCTTCAACACCGCCGAAAAAGCCGCCGCCCATATCTATAAACGAAGGGAAAAGATTATATTTATCTATTATTTTCACGGCATATTCGGCAATATGTTTATAAACGCTCCGGCTTCTGGTTATACTGTTACAATGTAAATGCAGCCCGATTTTGCAGTTGGCATCACAGCTTTTTATAACATCAACAGCTTTTTTAAATTCACCATTTTCTTCAGAAAAGCCAAATCTAAACCCATCTTCAATATAGTCCACATCATTTTTGTCAAATATAGAACTATCTACATTAAGCCTGATTCCTATGTTACTGAAAAAACTGAATTTATGATTTTTGATTTGTTCAAGTTCATTTAATGAATCTATATTTACAATTGATTTATTTTTAAAGGCATTATTTAATGAATCAGTGCTTTTTATAGGGCCGTTATAAAGAATAAATTCATCAGAAAATAAGCATTTTTTCACTAATTGGTATTCTTCTTCTGATACAACTTCCGCCATAATTTTCTTTTTCCTCATTTTTTCTAAAATCCAAGGCAAAGAATTAGTCTTTACAGAATATGCAAGTTGTGAATTAGGCCAATATGTTTTTAGAGCTGTTTGAAAGTCTTTTATATTTTTATTAAGTATTTCTTCCCGTATCAGAAAGTACGGTGTTTTCATTTTGTTCAACTCCTGTGAATTCAAGTCTTGTATATTTTTGAGTGGCGTCTGAATCAATATCCTGTCTTTTCAAAACAGACACAATTGTTCCAAAAATTATTTTCAAATCGTTAATGGCATCTATGTTTTCTATGTATTGAATATCAAAATTGAACCTTTCTTCCCAGGTATCATTGTTTCTTCCGTGAACTTGGGCTAAACCAGTAAGTCCTGGACGAACATCATGTCTATGGCGCTGTCTTTCGGAATAAAGCGGCAAATATTTAACAAGCAAGGGTCTGGGACCTACTATCGCCATATCGCCATTTAAAATATTTATAAGTTCGGGCAATTCGTCAAGCGAAGTTGAACGCAGAAACTTTCCGTATTTTGTAAGCCGCCTATTATCCGGGAGTAAATTTCCATTCTTGTCCTTTTCGCAGGTCATTGTTCTGAATTTAATAAGCTTAAATATCCTTTCACTGCCTGTTTTTTTATCAATTTTACCCGGTCTTAA
>ERZ808252.1770-NODE-1770-length-14764-cov-19.413012_pt1 | contig 14764 bp, 11 predicted proteins | sample MGYA00521242_ERZ808252 | MGnify/ENA primary metagenome ERZ808252 (study PRJEB31516, sample SAMN03275581) | gut metagenome | biome: mammalia-associated habitat; material: feces | host: Papio cynocephalus | place: Kenya | collected 2012-08-07 ...
GTATAACGTGAAATATGGTTTTCGGCGTGTTTCGGAAGGAATAGCCGAATTTGGTCTTGCGGAAATTGTAGGGGCGTATGGCATACGCCCTGTACACCACCGCGTTAAACGCAGTGCAAACTATCGCCGCAACATCGCGAAATCCGCGCAATTTAGGGCGTATGCAATGCGCCCCTGCAAATGCACAAATTCGAAACGGATAACTTTCTCCAAACATCGCGAAAATTATATTTGATGTAAAAAAAACTACATGGGACGTAGGAAAAATTATGTCTGATGTAGAAAATCACTCCACCGCCCGGCAACACTTTCACCATACAGCCTGAGAAAATGTTTGAGAATTGGCAGGTCGCACATAGGTATGATTGCCGAATAAGTAGGGTGCATCACTGACCGTGTTAATAATAAAAATCTGCATGCTTTATGCATGTAAAGGTAAGAAAACCTGCAAATTTACACAATGTATTATTAAAGCCAATTAGTTGATAATCAAACAAAAGGTTTCGTTTTAAGGGGTGGCTGAATACTTTTTAACACGACAAAGCCCCGGCTTGAGAAAGTTAGGTTTATTTTCGTTTTACAGCATGTTACAGCAAGAGGCTGCGCCAATTTTGACACAGCCTCTTGTTTCAGTATCTTTATTTCATAAAACCTTGCTTTTTGAGTGTGGCTTTTATGGTTTCAGACATAGCCTCGTTGTCTTTACGTGTATATCTGATGTCGGTATATATCTGAGCAAGGTTTTCTTTGTTGTTTATTTTGACGAATTCCTTGTTTTCGGGTAGAGATTCTTTGAGTCCATAAAGTTTGTCTATGCTTTGCGGTGTGTAGTCTTTGTATGTTTCTTCATGGATTATGGCATCTACCGGTAGGCGGTCGCTCATCGCGGGGATTTCTTCAGGGTAACCCAGCGTGAGTGTTGATATGGGAAATGTTAATTTGGGGAGTTTAAGTAACTCTATGATTTTATCGGGTCGGTAGATTGTTGTACCGAGAAAGCATAGCCCGATACCTTTTTCTTCGCAAAGTATTGAGAATGTTTGAGTGAAAAGCAGAGCGTCTATAGCCGCATTCATAAACGACAGTTCGTTGTCGTAACCGGGTTTTGCATTCCTGCATTCACACCATTTTGTGGTTCTGTTGAAGTCAGCACATATCGTTATTATCGCTTGTGCGGATTCTACCATGGGTTGGTTGAAATGCAAAGGCGAGAGCTTTTTTTTCATTTCAGCAGAACGTGTGATTATTACGCTGTAAAGTTGCAGGTTACCCATTGTTTGTGTGCGTTCGGCTTTTTCTATGAGTTCTCTTATGAGTTCGTTGCTTATTTCTTTTTTTGAGTATTTCCTTATACTTCTGTGATTAGCTATAATGTCCATATGTTTTATATTGTGATGTTTATGCAAAACGAAAGGTCGCTTTTCGTCGATGAATTGATCTTTTGTGCGCCGGAACCTATTTCACTCCTGTCAAAATATTTTGTGAGCCCATATTTTGCGTAAAAGGCAATTCGTTTCATTATCTTGGCGGAACAAAGTAAAGATGCCCTTATGCCGTTTCCGTAAAGCATGGTGAAATTGTTGTATATGTATTTTACGCTGTTTTCATAAATATATATCCTTGTGTGGTAGCTGCCTGTGTTGAAGTATGCCAAAGATGAGGCAATATTAATAGCTTTGTTCGAATAGTTTGTTCGTTGTGAAACAGCCCAACCGTGGCTGCTTTTTTTGTTGTATGATGCACTTGTGGCTGCAATAAGTGTTCCGGTTGTAATTTTGCCGAAAACAGCCCCACACTGAAGTTTTATTTGGTTTCTACTTTGCTGCTTTGCATTTGCAGAGTATTCTTTGTCGCTTTTTTTACTATTATATTTCCACTCTGCCGAGAAATAAGCCTTTCTTGAATTGTGCAATTTTGCTTCTATACAAAAATCGTTCCCGCTCATCGGTGCACGATACGAGTATGTGGGCCATGGCCTGCGATATAAATCAGCATAGCCCATTATGCTTAGAAACCGTAGTGGCTCGCTCGCGAAACCGAGGAAAACACCCTGCTCGTTGTTGACATCACCGGAACTTTTGAAACTTTCTGCGTATGGAGTGTTATATTTTTTTGAATAGCTACGCAAAACATTTGTAATAGTGGTATGTCCTCCGATAATATATTTAATTGTGTTTATAAAGGCAAGTGCTTTCGCTTGATTTGTGGCGATTTCTCCTTTTGAGCTAATGTTTTTGTGGCTAAAACTGTAATGAAGACTATAAGAACTGAAGTGCTTTCCGCGTAGGGAGTATTTGTTGTAGTCGGCTTCGCGTGGATTAAGTTTTTTGTTGTAACGTGTAAATGCTGCGGAGATTCCGGCACTTATAAGGCGAGTGTTGTATGAGAGGTCTCCTCCTGTGGTGAGGTCGTATGCGTTGCCTTTTCTTGCACGTTCAGTAATTGTGCGGTGGTATCCTGTATTAGTCAACGAAGTTATTTCACCGTCCGAATTTATAATGGCATCGTTTGCTTTGTATGAGAACAACCCCGTGATTTTAAGTTTGTCCAACCGTATGCTTCCCGCTGCCCCACGGAAATAATCTCTTTCAGAGTAAGAAGTATGAGGCGTAATCTGGTTGCTTCTGTTGTATGTGTCGTAAAGAATCCCCTTTTTCCCGGAAAAAAACAGATTTCCAATAGTAAGGCCTTCTCCAAGGCTTATTCGGTAATCTCCTATAGCAAAAGTGTATCTGCCGTTTTTTTGTTTTCGGTAAAGGCATATAGAATATGCGTCCATGAATGAAGTTCCTCGACAGGCAAAAGGCTCTCCAATGTCTTTTTCAGAAGTTATGCCGAATTTAAGCTCGTTGTTATAGTTGTAAAGATATTTTATTCCTGCTCTGTTTTTGTCTCCGAGATATCTTGCCGGCACTTCAAGCGACGTGTTGCTCTTGCACCCTTCGGGCGTGTAGAGTGGTGTTATTGTATTTGCGCCAACGCAATGCTTGCCGTTTTTTATTAGATCTTTTATGGTTTGCTTCTGTATTATGGTAGTGTCGCACGTTAGAAAAGCTGTTAAAAGGAAACGAGTTTGGTAATCTATATAAGGTATCAGTGCAAGTTCGCCAAGTGAAATTACGGGGCGGTGGCGTTTAACATAACTTATAATAGAATCGGCTTGCGCATCAGAAATAAATGGGATTTCCAGCAGGTCTTCGCGCGAGGCAGTGTTTATATTTATGGGGTTGTCGTATATGTTGCGCAAAATGTCAAATCGTTCTTCGCTAATTTCCGAGTTTCCTTCATCGTCAAAGCACATGTTGGAGTATTGTTCAACAAAATCCTCCCATGTACATGGACTGATTCCATAAACAAAGTGCTTTTGCCCGGAGTTTTGTGCTTTAGCACATGAGAGTGCTAAAGCAATACAAAAAATGGATAGCGTCCTTGTTAACGACATGGTATTGCGAGCAATATGGGGCTTGTATGCCAAGCCACATATTGCTTTTATGCTTGCGCTTGTGAAATGCAATTCCTCATTTCTTTTTCGTGGTCTTGTGCGCTTAGGAAAAGCTTAAATTGCGCTTTGGCACGTACAAGGTTGTGCTCGGGATACTTTGTTCTATAATAGGTGTCTCCGTTAAGATAGTCGGCAAAGAAACGTACTGCCTGCATGTATGGAAACAATTCTGCGGCAAGCGGAAGATTATCTATCTCTGTCTTGGTAAGGAAAGATTTTGTGACGCTAAGATAGCCCTTGGTGAATGCCTCGAATATATCCATTCTGAAATATATTTTTGATAGGTCTGGCTCGTCTTCGGCAGATGAGTTAGCTGCATAGCGCAGGAAATCGCCAAAATCAGAGAAAACATATGATGGCATAACTGTGTCAAGGTCTATCACGCATAGCGGCTTTCCGCTTTTAGCGTCAAAAAGCATATTGTTTACTTTCGTATCGCAATGGCATATACGTTTAGGCAATTTGCCTTCTCTGTGCAGCCTTTCTGCAAAGGTCATCTTTTCTGCATGGCTTTCTATTCGGGCAAGCAGGTCTTTCACGCGGTTAAGTCTTCCTGCTTTGTCTTCCTCAACGGCTTCGTTAAGTTGTTGCAGCCTGAACTCCATGTTGTGAAAATCTTTTATGGTTTCGCCCAATTTGATAGGGATATCTGCAAGCATCTCCTGGAATTTTCCAAAGGTTTCGCCGGCTGCATATGAGCTTTCAGTGGTGACTTCTTCGCGTGTTATTGTATCGGGAATGAACACCATCACGCGCCAGTATTCAGAACCGTCAAATAAGTAATATTTGTCCTTATGCTCTTTTAGTGGTACGAAACGCAAGCATCGTCGTTCTATATCATCCTGGTCGGAAATTTTCTTGCGAATGTGGTTTGTAACAGCAATAATGTTGTTCATGAGTGTTTCCACATCAGGAAATACAGCGTGATTAATACGTTGCAATACATAGTCCGGAGAGTCTTTTTCAAAGGTGCTTACTTTGTAGGTGGAATTTATCAAACCGTTGCCCAAAGGCTTGACGCTTTCAATATTTCCTATTATATTGAATTTTTCCACGATTTGTTCCGTAGTGTTCCTTTTCATTTTATGTTTTCTAATTTGGGAATTTTTGCTGAATGGCAAATATACAGAAAAGTTTGCATTAGATTATGGTAAAGGCAGTGCGTTTTGGTATATTTTCCATAATTTTGCTGTGTGTAAAAACAACTCGATGGAAGAATTTATTTTGAATGCTCATAATAAACAGGAGTATCCGCCTATGCATACTGCGGAACATTTGGTTAATCGTGCAATGGTGAATCGTTTCGGGTGTTCGCGCAGTGGCAATACGCATATAGAGCGTAAGAAAAGTAAGATGAGTTTTCTGCTTCCCCATTGTCCTACGGCCGAAGAGGTTGACCGCATTGTTGCTGAGGTGAACGAGGTTATTGCTGCGGATCTGCCGATAAACTATAGTTATGAGTCGGCAGAAAATTTGGAAGAGGGCATTTCGCTTGAGAAATTACCAGAACACGCTAGCAAAACGATAAGGATTGTAAGAGTTGGGGATTATGACAAGTGTGCCTGCATCGGCTTACATGTGGAACATACGGCGCAGATAGGAAAGCTTGTACTACTGGGAACAAATTGGGACGAGGACAAAAAGTCATTCCGTATAAGGTTCAAACTTGAGGGTACGACTTGGCAGTAATGACCTTTTTTAATTTTTCACAAAAATGTATTGGGGATTAATCTTGACAAGTTTTCTCTTTACAACGCGGCGCATTACAATGGGCTGTTGCAGCTCTACCGAAAAAGTGTCCGCTTTAATTTGCGTTATGATTAAAGTTTGTGTGTCTGCTCCAAAATCGTTGGTGAGACGTATTCGGGCATTGTCTTTGCCAACTTTAAAGTCGGTAATAATCCAAGTACCGTAAAGAATTCCGCTGCTCATGTATCCGTTTGTGCCTCCGAGAAAAGGTAGCCCGGGTACTTTTACAGCAGGAGTGTCCAGATTGATGCGAAATGTGATCTTTGTTTCTTTGTTATACAAAAGACCGCTAAATACCGATTTGCTTTTGGCATTTGCACATAAGCAAATAGCGATTGAAACTATAAACGCAATGGTGGCTTTCATCTATTATTGTGGGCTGTTTTCATGATCCAAGCACCAACAGCAAAGTCTTTGTCCTTTATTTTTCCTAGTGCAGCCAAGGCTTCGCGTTCTGTTTCAAAGTGGCCGTAAATCACTCTTCTCATGCTTTGCGTCTTGTAAATTTCTGCGTAATTGTAACCTTGTTTGCGGAGAGACTCAATAAAGTATTTTGCGTTTTTTTTGCTGACAGCACTTGCAAGTACAATTGTATACGGTCGGGGTGCGGAGGTTGCTTTTTCTTCTGTGTGTTCCGATTCGGCAATAGCCTTTTTTGTGCTTTTATCTTTGTTTGGATATACTTTTTTTGTATTAGTGCTTTTTAGAAAATCCAACGACCCTATCATTGCTGTTTGCCGTAGTTCGCGTTTGCTAATGTAGCCAGTTGGTGTAGAGAGTAAAAAAGATATCAATATGGCTGCCGCAACGGCTGCTGCCCAATGTACAGCGGAGCGTCTTATTGATATGGAATAAGTTTGTTTTTTTTTGTTATCCGAATAGGCATTTGTAGTTTCTGAAACAGTCGGAGCAGCGGGTACGGCATATGCGCCTTTACTTTGCCTTTTGGTTTCAACCGATATGTTTGAAAGGCCGTACAGTTCGGGTGTTACTATTTGGGGTGAGGAAACTTCGAAATTATATGATCCTCCTGCGTGTCTTACAAGCATTCCCAATCCTTCGAGACGCACACTTCCTTTTTGGTTGATTTCCTGTCGCAGTCTTTCTATGTCTTTGTCAACGAGCTTTGAGGCATCGGGGTAATTTACTCCGAATTTTATCATGTAAGACTGAACAATAAGCCCATCGTTCATGGTGAGCGCATGATTAAATCCGATGACTCTTTGTGGTGAAACAAACTCTTCACTGTTTTGCATATAATTTGCTGGTTTGTAGTGGGCAATAAATCCACCAATACCAGGGAGGATGACACAATCATTCTCCGTGAGCAAACAAATAATATGATGTGAAAGTTCGTTCATGTTCTGCAAAGGTACGGAAAAAAGTGATAAGAAAAGCAGATCTTGTGTAGTGCTGCCTTAAATTTAATGTTTGTGTTATAGCATAAAACGTTGACAATTAAGTAAAGTATAGAATTATAAAGAAGTAAAAATACAAATAGGAATTTGTTTTTATGTATTTCTCCGGCAGCAAGCAATACTTTATAAGTATGTCGTTGCCAAATGTAATTATGGTGTATATACATGAAATATTTACACCACTTTGCAAAACACAATTGTTTGCTCGAATGTAAGCAGCTCGTCAAGGTAAGCCTAACTCTTTACGTTTGGATTTTGCAAGTTTTCTTGCTATGAGCAAATACGATTCATGAACAAGCTCAACGATTTTTGTATCCGGCACATCGGAGTCAAGATATAAGGTAAACCAGTGTTTCTTGTTCATGTGCCAGGCAGGTACAATTCCTCTATATGTGTTTTGAAAATCAAGAATTTGCTCCGGATTACATTTCAGATTGCACCGTTTCTCTTTAAGGTCAAGCAAACAAAACCATTTTCCACAAATGGTATATGTTAATAAATCCTTGTATTCTGGTTCGCTCCATGGAGCATTCTCTATGGCTGCAGGCAAGGATAGGCATAAATCTCTAAAATCTTCTATGTTCATCGCTTTTTTGCAAATTTACGGAATGTTGCAGAGTTTCAAGTTGTTATTATGGAAAATAAGTGTGATGAAGTTGCTGTCGTCAAATATTCAGGTATTTACTCTTTTTAGGTGGTGTTTTGCTATTTCGGTGAATATCAAGGTTGGTAGGTTTGGGATTTTTTTAAGGACTCGGGTTATTATATTTGCGCGTGCGTGTAGTGTGAAATTCAGGCAGGCAACTTGCGGATGTCCGATGTAGAAAAAACTATGTCCTATGTAGTTCAAATCACATAGGACATAAGAAAAATCACAACAGAAGTAGTTTTTTTATTTGTAACAAGTTGAAATTCAGAATTATGAGAGAAATGTGGGAATCTTGAATTAACGTGCATTAAATCAAGGTTTTGCATAGAAAAAAGATGATTTTTTGCCTTTGGTGAAAAAGATGTTTATGGCATGTAAATTCGATATTTTCGTACCTTGTTATTTGTAAATGTCATAATAGGTAGAATGTTTCGGTATTTAGCACGATAAATATTGTAGGGGATACCCGGCAAGAGTAAAAATGGTTACTTTTGCGACCTTTAAGAAATTAAAATGCCACGATGGGAAATAAAATAAAATCGAGTGTGTTGATGCCGCTTGTTGGTATAACTTGTGCAACGTTTATATTCAACACGTCTGAGTTTGTACCCATAGGTTTGCTTACAAGTATTTCTGCCGATTTCTCCATAAGCGAAGCCAAAGCGGGTATGCTCATCTCTGTTTACGCATGGGTTGTGATGCTGTTGTCTCTTCCTTTGATGCTCATGGTGTCTCGCATGAATTTGCGAAAGCTGTTTTTGGGGGTCATTGCATTGTTTGTCGTCTTTCAAATAATGTCGTTCATGTCGGTAGGGTATGGAATGCTAATGTTTTCGAGAATAGGAGTGGCATGTGCTCATTCTGTTTTTTGGTCTGTAGTTTCTCCTATAGCTGTGCGCATTGTGCCGGAAAAACATCGGGCCATGGCCTTGGGCATGGTTGTTACCGGGACTTCGGTGGCAATGATATTCGGTCTTCCGCTTGGCAGGGTGGTGGGATTATTGGCTGGTTGGAGGGCCACTTTTCTTGGCATTGGCGTTTTTGCTTTTGCGGCTTTGGTTTATCTTTGGCGGGTTTTGCCCGATGTACCAAGCCGCGGAGGATTTAAGGTGGCGCAACTTCCGGGGTTGTTAAAAAATAAGGTTCTTATGTATATGTACTTGCTTACTCTGGCATTTGCAACAGCTTATTATACAAGTTATAGTTATATAGAACCTTTCCTTAGTCAGATTGCAGGCATGCACAACGAACTTATTACCGCAACGCTTATGTTTTTCGGGGCAGCGGGAATATTGGGCAGTGTTTTGTTTTCCAAATTTTACGGTGTTAATCGTAAACGTTTTTCAGACTTATCTTTGATTGCTCTTGCACTATGTTTATTTTTACTATACCCTTTTTCTTTCAATAATGTATTAGTAATCTTGTTATGCATAGTTTGGGGTGTGGCTGTAACATCTTACAATGTTGTGATGCAGTCGGAAATTATAAATCATACCACAGCAGGCGCAACGGCTGTGGCTATGTCTATCTTTTCGGGCATTTTCAATTTGGGGATTGGAAGTGGCGCATTGATTGGCGGAGCGGTATGTAGTCATTTGTCTGTAGCGTACATAGGTTTCGTTGGCGGATTTATAGCGCTGTTAACATTGACGTTGTGGTTTACAAAAATGCGCCGACAACTATAATATGTATGCCGGCGCAATTGTGAATTGCCATGCAGAGTTATATGTGTCAGATTGCCGAAAAGCGTTTTATGGTTTCCCCAATATTTTCGCTGTTACATTTTGCAGCATTCAAGGCAATTCCGTTTATTCCTGATTGCATAATAGGCAAAATGTCGCTAATCGTAATGTCGCCAAAAGCCACGATAGGCAGTCTTAAGGATTTTTTCTGCATTTCATGTATAATAAAGCAGAGGTCTTTTACGCTTAAATTCCCGTCTCCTATGCCGAAAGGCCCGGCGCACACATAATCAGCCCCCGCCTGTTTTGCAGCGGCAATGCTTTCTACATCTTTGGCAGCTAAACCAATTATATAGCTTTCTCCAAGAAATTTTCTCGCCTTTTTTGCCGTCTCGCTACTGCCGTTGCTTATATACAAGCCGTCTGCTTTTACTTTTTTTGCGAGTTCCATGTTGTCTTCTATTACGAGTAGTGCCTCTTTTTTGCAACACAAGGCTTTTATTTCCGCGATGGTTTTTATGTCTTTTTCCGGGTTAGTAGTGGCAAATTGCACTTGAAGCCACTTGCAGCCGGCTTCAAGTGCGTCAATGGCATCATGCCGTAATTTCCCCGATTTGTCGGATATAATAAGTTGTACAGGTGTCATTTATTCATTATAGCTTCGTCTGCGGCTTTCGCTGCTTTCCTGCCGTCTCCCATGGCGAGAATAACTGTTGCCCCTCCTCTTACGATATCTCCGCCTGCATACAGGTCTTTTCTTGCTGAGTGCATATTGCTGTCGGTAACGATAGTACCCTTGGCACTAATTTCAATTCCGCTGACGGAGTGGGGTATTATGGGATTGGGACGTACGCCTATGCTTACAATTACCAAGTCTGTACTAACGGTTTCTATTGCGCCGGGAATAGCGATGGGACTTCTGCGCCCGGATGCATCGGGTTCTCCGAGTTCCATTTTTTGCAATTTGGCGGCTTTAACATTGCCGTTTTCATCGGCAATGTATTCTATAGGGTTGTGAAGGGTGAGAAATTTAACACCTTCTTCTTTTGCGTGCTTTACCTCTTCCTGCCGTGCGGGCATTTCGTTTTCGGAACGGCGGTAAACTATTGTGGCTGTTTCCGCTCCAAGGCGCAGTGCGGTTCTTACCGAGTCCATGGCTGTGTTTCCCCCGCCAATAACAAGGACGTGCTTGCCAAAAGGAACAGGTGTTGCAGAGTCTTTGCTTGAGGCATCCATAAGATTGACACGGGTAAGGTATTCATTGGAGGAAAGTATGTTTATGTAGTTCTCTCCGGGAATATTCATGAATCTTGGAAGACCGGCACCGCTACCGATAAAGATAATTTTGTAGCCTTCGTTTTCGAGTTGCTCAACACTTATAGTTTTTCCTACAATGCAGTCTTTGACAAACTTAACACCGATTTTGCACAAGTTTTCTATTTCAGCGTCAACAATCTTGTTGGGCAGACGGAATTCGGGAATTCCATATTTCAGTACTCCGCCTATTTCATGCAAAGCCTCGAATACGGTAACGGAATAACCCTTTTTAGCCATATCTCCCGCAAAGGAAAGTGAGGACGGCCCGGAACCCACGGCAGCAACCTTAATTCCGTTAGTTGGTTTACACAAGGGAAGTTCGCTATGTCCGTTTTCGCGTTCGTAATCGGCAGCAAAACGTTCAAGGTATCCAATAGCAACGGCTTTTCCTCCGGTCTTTATGTGAATGCAGCCGGCTTCGCATTGTTTTTCTTGCGGGCATACGCGTCCACATACGGCAGGAAGGGAGCTAGTGCGTTTTAAAGTGCGTGCAGCTTCGGCAAACTCACCGCGCTCTATGTTTTTTATGAATCCTGGTATGTCTATGTTTACGGGGCAGCCTTTAATACAACCCGGGTTTGCGCAGTCGAGACAACGTGCCGCCTCCTTTTGAGCCTGTTCCTTTGTGAGTCCTTGGTTTACTTCTTCGCGAAGGCTGTGAGCACGGTATGCAGCCGGCAATTCCGGCATATCCGTGCGTTGGATTTGCATCCTCTCTTTAGGCTTTATTGCTTTGCGTAAATCGGCACGCCATTGCGCATTTCTGCCTTCTTCCTGTTTGTTATCCGAAAGCAGTTCCATCTCTTCTGCCTCGGTTGGCTTATAAGCACGAAGACGCATCATCATTTCATCAAAGTCAACTTCGTGCCCGTCAAATTCAGGACCGTCTACGCACACGAATTTCGTTTTTCCGCCTATGCTTACACGACAGGCGCCACACATGCCGGTTCCGTCAACCATTATGGTATTTAAGGACACGTCTGTCGGTATTCCGTATTTTTTTGTAAGCAGGCAGACAAACTTCATCATAACCGCAGGACCAATGGCAAAGCATTTGTCAACCTTTTCGCGGTTTATTACCTTTTCAATTCCTTGGGTAACGAGCCCCTTTTCTCCGTATGAGCCGTCGTCTGTCATGATTATAACCTCATCGGAGAACTCTTTCATTTCCTTTTCAAGTATAATGAGTTCTTTTGAGCGTCCGGCTATAACAGTGATCACTTTGTTTCCTGCCTTTTTTAGGGCTTCGACAATAGGAAGTAGTGGGGCAGTGCCCACACCGCCGCCGGCGCAAACCACGGTGCCGAAGTTTTTTATATTTGTTGGTTTGCCAAGAGGTCCGACCACGTCTGCAAGATAGTCTCCTACATTCATTTCACATATTTTTGTGGTTGAATAGCCCACCTCTTGTATGACCAGAGTGATAGTTCCGTTTGTTTTGTCGGCCTGTGCAATTGTTAGTGGAACGCGCTCGCCGTTCTCTGTTGCCCTAACGATTACAAAATTGCCGGCTTTTCTTGATTTTGCTATAAGTGGGGCTTCAACAACGAGCTTGAACACTTTTTCGGAAAATTGCTGTTTGTCAACTATTCTGTTCATGATAGATTGTTTACTGCATCAATATTGTATTTTGCAAAATTACGACTTATAAAGAAAAAACGAAATTTTTCACGCGAATAATGCCGTAAAACAAAACTGCGGGAAAGTTTTGTTGTTTTCCCGCAGTTTTGCTATAGTTTGTCTTAACTTCTTACCATGGATCTTCTCCGCTTTCTCCGTTATATACGGATTTCGGAACCATTTCAAAATAGTCGAGCATACAGCAGGTGCGTGTGTTGTTGAGAACCGACTTAATCCTTATATAGTATGTCTCGTTGGGTTTCATATTGCCGCTCCACAATATTTTCCTCAAGCGTATGTAATCACCCTCTACGGAACGGAGAGACTGGCTTACCACTCCACCGCTTGCGGGGCAGCCGTTGTGTTTGTTGTTCTTCATATAGCCTTGATTGCGCATAGCTTTGTCTATTTCGCGTATTTGATCCAAGTCGTCGTCTTTGGGATCCGGTTTCCATCCGATTTTGGGATTGGAGGCTGCAACGCGGAAGTCAAGCGGAAGTCCGATCGGGGAGGGGTTTTTCCTGTCCGTGCCAAGATAAACCTGGAACATTCCGAAGTGTTGTATTTCGGGTGCGCACATACGCAGTTCCCACGTACCTTCAAATGGCACAGGCGGGAGTTTGAATGTCAAATCGTACTGGCCGATGATGTTGATTTCGTCGCCTTGCATATTGTGTTGGTCTTGTGAATGGTATGGCACATAACGCCACTTGGTGTCATCGGTATACCAAAATGTGGAAATGTATCCGGACGGTATGAATCGCCAACGATTGTCTTCTACTTGACGCATGCCGTTTGTCATGAGTTCCGGGCATATAGCGGCGAAATCAAATCTGAGACGTTCATTAAGCACTTTACCGGGAACATCGTCATCGTAAACAAGAACTTCGTCAATGGGGTAATAGAAGCCGTTAAGGGCGTTTGTGCTGCTGCCGCCATTTAGTTGCGTAACTAAAGCCCCCGGACGGTCGACCACAAGTTCATCGTATGTTCCAAAGAAAGAATTGTCGTAAGTGCAGTGGCGGTTAATGCGTATGCCGTTGGTTTGGCTGCCTTCTGTGAGCTTTATGAGGCGGCGTGGCTTACCCATGGTTTCGTAGTATTCCCAGCAGTCTATTGTCAGCCTTGTCGGGTTTTTGTAGGAATATCCCATTTCGTTGTGGTGAACAACAAGGTTGTTCCACGTTATGCGTTCGGGAAGCAGGTGGTAAGAGATGAATTGGTTTACAGCGTTGTTGTGGCTTGTCAAATCTTCGTCTGTTGCCAAGGGATATGCTTCCTTGCACTTCTCTATGAATTTTGCTTCTATTTCCGCGTAATTTGTAACATTGTCGTTTTCGTCTAGAATAGGCGCGGGTATTCCCCACTGGTTTTCAAAAACACTGTCGGTTTCAGTAAATGCGGTGTATCCTATGTATCTGTGTTCCGGACTTGGACCCACTTCGCCGCCAGATGTGTTTCCGGGGTCTATAGAACCGTATTCCGGGTGGTTGTATTCGTATTCAAGGTCTATATATTCCACCAAAGAGTCCGCCCAACCTGTTATTTCGAGCATTCTTGAGAATATGCGCAGATTAGGGGTTTGCTTAATTAGGTCCGGCAGTGAAGAGTTGCTCATGTCTATCACACGGTCTATAGCATGAATGTAGCCGTTGGAAACCTCGTTGTCCTCAGACACAATCCTCGATTTGTTGTTAATCAGGATGTATGCCTTTCCGTTTACGCTGTCGTTGTCAAAGCTTATCTGAAGATAGCGGTCGTTCATGTTTGCCGAGCCAAGCGTGCCATAATTCATGTCTGTCGTCTTATAGGCCTCGCTTTCGCCATTGTCAATGATGCTGTTTCGTATGATAAATTCTGCTACGGTGTCCTCTGTCTGCGTTATGTCAAAATTCTTTGTTGTGTAAACAGAGTCAAGAAATTCCTGGATAGCCTCGTTTGTCGGAGCGAAAACCGTGAAATTCCCGCGTTGCGAGAGCAAATCGGAATAAACGGAAGGTGATTTGGAACTTATTTGCACTCTGCTCATAAGGTATGCGTAGCTGTTTAAGTTTTCGGAGCTTTCAATAAATTGGTAAGCGCTTTTGCCTTTGAATACATAAAGGTTGCTTTCGTCAACCTTGTCGCTGCAAGAGGAAAAAAACGAACCCAGTAGAAACAGGATAGTGAATAACTTGAAAATTTTCATTTTTATTTTTCTTGATTTTGTTGCAAATATATAAAAAAGTAAGTTGGTAAAGGGAAAATCGGAAATATTTTCCGTACGGTAGAAATTCAGTTTGGCGAATGGCGACACGCTAAAGGGGTTGCTTATGCTTTTCAAAACATAGCGAAAAAACATTTGATGTAAGAAAAACTACGTCCCATGTAGAAAAAATTACATCAGACATAATTAAAACCGCATCAGACCACAAAAATTATTACTCTTCCGTATTTCCAACTTATAGTCTGTTCCGATAAAAATTTATAGCTGTCCGCTAAAACTCAAAATAGCATACAACGCCTATCCGCAATGCCTGTTTATGGGCATTGCGGATGATTTTTTGATTTTTAGAGGACGGTAATAATTTTTTTATTCGTAATTTAGCAGTGGAATTTACAGCACAAAACGGCGATTGTGCGGCAAACCTGCCGCTATATCCTATATAAGAATTTTAAAAACAGACATATAGATGTTATGTCTAAAACAACTTTATTAACTCAAAAACAAATTGCATGAAAAGATTTAAAACTTTTCTAATGGCGTTGGCGGCAACTATGTTCGCCACGTCTGACGCTTTTGCGCAAAACATGGTCGGAAAGGTACTCAGCCCCGATGAACTTGTTG
>ERZ808252.1772-NODE-1772-length-14732-cov-3.693466_pt1 | contig 14732 bp, 14 predicted proteins | sample MGYA00521242_ERZ808252 | MGnify/ENA primary metagenome ERZ808252 (study PRJEB31516, sample SAMN03275581) | gut metagenome | biome: mammalia-associated habitat; material: feces | host: Papio cynocephalus | place: Kenya | collected 2012-08-07 ...
TATGACGGGGGAAACGATCCCCATCCGCACGAAAAAGACCGTCTCAGCGGGTGACAAAGAGATCCATGTCGACGCGGGCATCGTGAATGTCCACGCGGGCGTTATCTAAGATCTGCCCCACGAGCGCCAGCTCCGACGTGTCGTGCGCCAGATCCGCACCCGCCAGCTCCCAGAACGTCTCGGCAAGCGCCGGGTCGCGGATCTCGGGCTGTAAGAGCTTTTGCAGCCGGTCGAGCCGCGGCCGGTTTTCCGGGGCATAATCGCTCGAGACCAGAAGGCGAAGGCCCTCGGGCTCCTTTTTGAGCGTCATAGAGAGCTCGCTTGCGCCGCAGGAAAACAGCACCGCGCCGAGCTCGTCGATCACCCGGCTCATTTTCTGCCGGGCCTGGGGATGTCTTGGTTTCATAGATACTCCTTCTTGCCGGGGTCAGTCCTTCGTATGCCGTTTGAACGCTTCGATGATCGGAAGCAGGATGATGCAGACGAGGCCCGCGGCAAAGCCGTTATTGTATAGGTTCATACCGCCATGCAGAATGGAGGTATTCTGGACGATGGTCATGTGCAGAAAGCCCGCCGCCATGCCCCAGAACACGCCGTACTGACCGGCGATGGGCGCAAGACCCGTGCAGAACAGCACGGCCAGCAGCGGCCCCGGCGCGGTAAACGGCACCGCGACAAGTAAAGCCTTTGCAAGCGCCGCACCCGCCATGACGGGAAGAATGTTTTTCGGGTGCTTGCCGAATGCGGCGAAGCCCGTCATGCTCAGAACGCAGCAGACGAGCGGGCCGTTGAGCCGCACGCCGAAGGGGTAAAGTCCCAGCAGGTACACAAGGCCAATGGCGCCGGTGAAGGCCATGTTCACAAGCGTCGGCGCCGCGCCGTCCATCAGGATAAAGTCCGCGACCGAACGGCCCGAGTGGCGCAGAAGCGGCGCATAATCGCGCCAGCGGCGGCAGCCGAGATACACGCCCGATAAAAGAAGCCCCAGCAGGATCACGCGCAGCAGCCACAAAAAGGTTTTGTGGTCTTCAAAGCCCCAGTGCAGCTCCGTCACGAACTCAACGCCGAGCCCCTTGCAGATGCTTGCGATGGCAAGACCGATGAAGCCCGCAGCAAAGCCGACGTTATACAGATCGAAGCCCTGATGGATGCGGACCGTGTAGCCCGCGACGGCCGGGACAAAAAAGCCGATGGCGACGCCCGAGCCCAGCATCGCGGCCCAGCACCAACCAGACGGCAGATGCACCAGCCAGAAGCTCACGAGCGGCGATAAGCACGTGGAAAACAGCGTCTGGTAGATGTATTTGGAAAAGGGCTCGCCCTGAAATTTCGCGTACAGCCAGCCGCCGAGCAGCACCGGCAGAATATTCAGAAGATTCTTTCCCAGCAGGCTGAAGCCTGCCATCATGAAAAGGCACGCAAACGTCAGGCCTGTCACCGGAAGGCCCATGCCGTAGACCAGCGCCGTGCTCAGGGCCAGCACCAGCGCTGCATTGAAAAGCGCTGCGCCCACACCGCCGACGACCGCGGGGTCCGTGATGAGGCCGGCGTCGGAAATGAGAATGCGCCAGAAGCCCGCAAAAAGCTCCTTCGGCGGCTGCGAGGCAAAAGCGAATCCGGCCAGAATGAGGCACAGTGCGGGCAGGATCCCACGGAGCACCGGATTTTGCCCATCTCGTCGGGAGGCGGCTTTTTCTTTCATCATAGCACCTTTTTCCAATCTTTTGAATATGCCGGGAGAAGGTTTCACGCCGCTTTACGGCTCATGGCATTATTTTAACGGAAAACAGACGGATTGACAAGAAAAAAATGTGAAATTTGCGAGCGGGATCCGGCGGAGCCTGCTCTTTTTATTTGTGATATTTGGTCCCGGCCTGGATGGACTCGGCTCTGTAGAGCTGCTCGAGCGCCATGACTCTGGCCAGATGGTGGGGAAACGTCATCCGGCTCATGGAAAGAAGAAAATCTGCCTGCTTTTTGAGTCCCGCGTCCACGCCGAACGACGAGCCGATGAGAAAGCACGCGCTCGACCGACCGCTTTTTTTAAGCTCCGACAGCTTCCCGGCCAGCTCTTCTGAAGACAGACCCTTTCCCTCGGGGGCCAGAACGCAGAGCCAGCTGCCCTTCGGGATCTTTGCGCGGATGGCTTCGGCCTCCTTCGAAAGCCCCTGCGCGATCTGCGAGGCGTTCGGGTTTTCCGGCAGCCGCACCTCCGGCAGCTCCAGCAGCTGAAAATCGCAGAACGCGCCCAGCCGCTTGCTGTATTCCTCCGCCGCCTGGATATAGAACTTTTCCTTCAGCTTCCCCATACAAATCAGCGTGATTGAAAACATAAAACCCCCAAAAGCCTCGCAGAGTTTGCCGCCCGCAGGCGGCAAATAAAATCAAAATTCATTTTTCGCCGCGACCTGTGCGTGGCGAAAAATTCTTCTCAGCCCGCAAACGTGAATTTTGGCGGCAAAGCCGCCAAAACTTTGCGCTGCGGCGGGCTGCAATCCCCCTCGGCAAAAGCCCCGGTTTTGCCGAACGCAAAAAAATTCCGTCCAACGGACGGAATTTTTTGCGACTTTATTCTGCCACGTACGGCAGCAGGGCGATGTGACGGGCACGCTTGATAGCGACCGTCAGCTGACGCTGATGCGCAGCGCAGGTACCAGTCGTGCGGCGGGGCAGGATCTTGCCGCGCTCGGACAGGTAACGGCGGAGCTTTGCAGTGTCTTTGAAATCGATGTGGGCAACCTTGTCGACGCAGAACGAGCAAACCTTCTTGCGCTTGCGAGGATGGACACGATCATTAGCCATTGCCATAAGTTATCCTCCTATCTTGTCTTGTGGAAACATTCGTTGGGAAATACCCGATCAGAACGGGAGCTCGGAATCGTCGTCTTCGAGCATGGAGAAGCCGGACGCACTGGGCGCGGGAGCCGCCGGAGCCTGATAGGCCGGAGCCTGCGGATACGACGGCGTCTGATCGAAACCACCTGCCGCTGCGCCGTCACGCTTGGAATCGCCGAAGTAGACATTGTCTGCCACGACCTCTGCCGAGCGGCGCTTGTTGCCCTCCTTGTCGGTCCAGTTGCGGATCTGGAGCCGGCCCGACACCACAGCCATACGGCCCTTGGTGAAGTAGCGGCTGACAAATTCCGCCGTGCTGCGCCATGCGACGATATCGACGAAATCGGTTTCCTTCTCGGCGCCCTGGGCCGCAAAATCGCGGTCAACGGCGAGCGTGAAGGATGCGACCGCGATGCCGCTGCCGGTGCGGCGCAGCTCGGGGTCACGGGTAAGACGGCCCATGAGAACGATATGGTTCAGCATGAAATTGCCTCCTTACTCTTCGACAGCTACGATGATCGAGCGCAGGATGCCGTCGGTGATCTTGAACACACGATCGAGCTCTGCGGGCATATCGGGCGTGACGTCACAGGTCATGTAGACGTAGTAGCCTTCGGTCAGATCGTTGATGGGATAGGCCAAGCGTCTCTTGCCCCACTCGTCAACACTGGTGAGCGTGCCGTGGTTTTCCACGATGCCCTTGAATTTTTCCACGAGAGCCGCGATACCCTCTTCACCCTGCGCGGGATCGACGATATAGAGGATCTCATACTTTGCGGAAAGCTTTGCCATGATGTTGCACCTCCTTTTGGACTTGTGGCCGCAGGTCGCGCCTGCGGCAAGGATCGCCTGCGTTACGCAAGCTGGACTATTATACCGGGTTTCCGCCAAAATGTCAACCGGAAATCCGGCGCTTTCGGGTCAATATTTGAAAATACTGCCGCCGACGAATTCGCGGACGATGGAATCCTTTGGCACATAATTGGTGGTCAGCGGCGGAAGCTCCCGGACGACGTCCATGAGAATGTCGAGCCCATGCTCGCGCATGAATTCCGGCGTCAGCTCTTCGGAGAAGCGCGGGATCTCGCGCAGATATTTCGTGAGGATGCACGGCTCGTAGTCGTGGAAGGTGTCGATGTGGATGGAGGCGTTTTTCTTGTTGGGCGCGATATACTGCACCTCGCCCTGGTCGACCGACTGCGCACGCTCGATCGTTTCGCGCAGCGTCTTGCCGCGCGAGAGATAGTCGCGGATCATGCGCCGGGCCACGCGGACCTGCTCGGGCTTGACGATGCGGTCGTCCGGCGTGATGATGCGCGTGCGGGGCGCAACGTAAATGCCGGTGGCGCGATCGCGCATGGGATCAAAGATCAAGGGGTTCAGCATATGGATGCCCTCGGCGATGATGACGGCCTCGCGGCTTCCTTCCATGGGCGTATAGCCGCCGGTTTTATTGTTCAGAAAATCGTACCACGGCACCTGCACCGTTTCCCCGCGGCTGAGCCGGTCGACGGTGTCCAAAAGCAGCTCGCGGTTGACGCAGTACGGAGACTCCCAGTCGGTGGCCTCCGGCGGGCGCTGGTCGAGCGGCAGGAAAAAGTTATCCATGCTGAGCTGGCAAACCTTCACGCCGAGGTTCTCGAGATACGCCTTCAGGCGCATGGCGGTGGTCGTTTTGCCGGAGCCGGATGGGCCGGTGAGGCAGACAAAGGGATTTTTGGGCTGCGCCGATAAAATGGAGGCGGCAGCGGAGCTTATTTTGTCGTGGAACACCTCTTCGCAGCGCAGGACGAACTGGGTCTCGTTCTGCATGGCGCGGATGATGTCGGCCATATCGATAACGCGCATATGATCTTTCCTTTCCTGATATTACGCGGGTGTTTTCCCCGCAAATTTTCGTTCATACTGCCGGTAGATCACAAAGAAGCACACGCCGTGCATGACGAGCGTCAAAATCCAGCTCATGGGGTATGAGTCATAGAGGATCTCCGGCGTGTGGTTGACGCGGAAAATGGTGTAGATCCAGACGATGCGGCTCAGGCACGCGCCCACGGCCGTAACAAACATCGGAAGCCACGACCTTCCCAGCCCCCGCACCATGCCGCACAGCACCTCCATCAGGCCGCACAGGAAATAGACGCAGCCGATGCGGTGCAGGCGCACGACGCCGTCGCGGATGACGGATCCGAAGGTCGGGTCGGATCTGGAGACGTAGATGGAAAGAAGGTCTGCCCCGAGAAAATGGCACAAAATGTTCAGCGGCACGCCGATCATGAGGACCGTCGCGATGCACGCGCCGAGCACCTTTTTGATGCGGTCGATCCGGCCCGCGCCGAGATTCTGGCTGGTAAAGGTGATGGCGGCGTGGAAAACGGCGTTCATTGCCGTGTAGATAAAGCCCTCGATGCTCGACGCGGCGGTGTTGGCCGCGACGACGCTTGCGCCGAAGGAGTTGACCGAGCTCTGGATGAGCACGTTCGAGACGCTGAAAAGCGTACTCTGCAAGCCCGCGGGAAGGCCGATCTGGATCATGCGGACGGCCTCTTCACGGTTCAGGCGGATCGCCCGGAGGTCCAGATGGCTCAGGCCCTCGCTTTTTGCCAGGCAGCGCACGACGAGCAAGAGGGAAATATACTGCGAGATGACCGTGGCCCAGCCGACGCCGTCGACGCTCATGCCGCAGACGATGACGAAAAAGAGGTTCAGGCACGCGTTCACAATGCCCGAGACGGTCAGAAAGAGCATGGGCCGCTTCGTGTCGCCGAACGCACGCAGAAGCGCCGCGCCGAAGTTATACATGATCGTGCCCGGAATGCCGATAAAATAAATGCGAAGATATAGGCTCGAAAGCGGCAGCACGTCCTCGGGCGTGGCCATGAGCTCGAGAAGCGGTGTAGACAGCGTGAGCCCGGCGATCATGACAAGAAGGCCGAGCAGAAAGCTCAGCGCGAAGGCTGTGTGGACGCTGTTTTTGACCCGCTCGTCTTCGCGGCAGCCGAGATACCGCGCGACTAAAATATTGACGCCGACAGAAATGCCCATGAAGGCGTTGACGAGCAGGTTAATGAGCGCCGTCGTCGCGCCCACGGCGGCAAGCGCCGTCGCACCGGCAAATTTTCCGACGACAATGACGTCCGCGGCGTTGAACAGCAGCTGCAAAACGCCCGTTGCGGCCAGCGGCAGGGAAAACCGGACGACCTTCGGGAAAAGAGCGCCCTCGGTCATATTGACCTGTTGGATGGAAGAAGCCATGTACTGCTCTCCTTTTATTTTATAGTAGAAAAATGGCGCAGGTGATAAGAATAGATCGAAGCGGTTCAAAAAGCAAGCGGAATTTTTCGCCGCATCAAAGCGAAAACAGGCTCCACGGAAAAACGGCGGGCGGCGTCTGGCAGAACGTGACGCGCTCCATGCTCTGCGGGTGCAGAAACGACAGACGCCACGACCACAGCGCGATATTGCAGCGATCGAATTCTCCCGCGCCGTATTTCCGGTCTCCCAGCAGCGCGTGATCGCGGGCGGAAAACTGGACGCGGATCTGATGCGTTCTTCCGGTGTGGAGCCGGATCTTGACGAGCGAAGCGTTCTCCGCTTCCGAATAGCCCAGCACCTCGTAGGATAAAAGCGCCCTTTTGACGTCTTTTCCTGGGCCATCCATGACGCGGGCCCTGCGAAGCGAGCGGTTGTACCAGAGAAGATCCTCCATCTTCCCTTCCGGTTCTTCGAATGCGCCGCGTACGACGGCGAGGTATTCCTTTTTGAACTCCTTTTCCCGGATCTCTTCCGACAAAATGGACGCCGCCGCCTGCGAGCGGGCAAAGACCATGAGCCCCGACACCTGCGCGTCGAGCCGGTGCACCGAGCGCACACAGGCCGTCTCGCTTCCGAGTTCTTTTCGCAGAAGATCGATCATCGAGCCCGCTTCGTCTCCGGCGGAAACGACGCCCGCGGGCTTGACGCAGACCAGGATCCGGTTGTCGGCAAATAAAATGTCCATGCGGCTTTCTCCTGAAGGGGGATATCATTTTTATTATACCAGAACTTTCACGGAAAACAACCGTGCGTTTTCTTCTTAAAAATTCTTAAGTTCTGCAAAAATGCGCCGGAGATGTGATACAATGGGGAAAACACCCACGTGACCGGAGGTTTTTATGGAAGAAGCGATTCGTATTCTTGTGGTGGACGATGAGCCGGACATCCGCCGCATCATCCGTATTTTATTGGAGAGCCGGGGCTACACCGTTCTGGAAGCGCCGAATGGGCGGCTTGCGGTGGAGGCGGTCCGCCAGAGCCCCGACCTCGACCTGATCATCCTCGATATCATGATGCCTGAGCTTTCTGGCGTGGATGCCAGCCGGGAGATCCGGAAGCTTTCGAGCGCACCGATCCTGTTTCTGACCGCACGGACGCAGGAGCGAGATAAGCTCGAAGCGTACCAGTCGGGCGGGGACGATTATCTTGCAAAGCCGTTTTCCCATGGCGAGCTTCTGATGAAGGTCGACTCACTTCTGCGGCGCTACCGCGTCTATAAGGGAAAGATCGTGGGCAGACAGCTCAAGAGCGACGTGGTGCTCGATGAAGAAAACCGGCGCATTTTAAGAGGCGGCGAGGCGCTGGAGCTGACGGAGACGGAGTTTTCCATCCTGCAGTTCCTGGCCGATCACAAGGGAAGCGTCGTGTCCGTTGCGCAGATCTATGAGGGCGTGTGGCACGAAAAATATATGCCGGCGTCCAACAACACCGTCATGGTACATATCGTGAACCTGCGCAAAAAGCTCGAGGACGACCCGGCCAACCCCCGCCTCATCCGGACGGTCTGGGGAAAGGGGTACGAGATTGACTAAGGAAAATAGGCCGCATCTGCGGACACTGCACAGAAAGCTTCTGGCGACGATGCTCGCCGCGCTGCTGGCGGCCATCGGCACGTACCTTCTGGTCAACGCCGTGGGAGAGACGCTCATCGATAGAGTCTATATGAGCGAAAAGGCGCAGAACGAGCGAAATCTTGCGACCATCTCGTCGTTTCAGACCTACGCAAGAGAGTTTGACCTTTCCTCGCGCGACACCGAATTTATTTCCCGCTGGGCCATCTCGCAGGAGGATACCTACATATTATTGTATAAGGACCGCCGCCTCGCGTTAGAAGCCGGCTGGTGGGGCATCGACGACGGCACGAACGAGGATATGCAGAGTCTTGACGATCTGTACGATGTGAAGACCTATCCTGTTTACCTGCGCGACGGCGTATTTCAGGCGGTCGTTTACGACTTTTCCGAGTCAAAGCTCTACGACGTTGTGATGCTCAGCGCGATCGCGATGGCGTGCGTGGTGTTTGCGATCTTCATGCTGATCTATAACCGGCGCATTACCCGCGCGATCACGGAAATTTCGCGCGAGGTGCGGCAGATCGGAGATGGAAATCTGCAATTGCAGCTGACCGCGACGGGAGAAGACGAGCTGGCCGGACTCACCCGAAGCGTCGAGGCAATGCGAAAATCGATCCTCAAAAAGACCGCCGAGCAGCAGCAGGCGTTAAAGCAGAACCAGGAGCTCATTTCCGCCATGAGCCACGATATCCGCAATCCCCTGACCGCGCTCATGGGCTATCTGGACCTTGCCCAGAGCGGGCAGTACCGCACGCCGGAAGAGCTCACCGGCTACATTCAGGCGGCCTACAGCCGGTCGGTGCAGCTCAAAAAACTGACGGACGAGCTGTTCCGGTATTCTCTCGTCTTCGGCGCGCAGGAGCTTCCCATTCAGACCGAGCTCTATGAGGCCTCGGCGCTTCTGGACCAGATGGTCGGAGAAGGGCTCGTCATGCTCGAGCAGAAGGGCTACACCATCCGCCGGGCCGTGCAGCCGGTGCACTGCGCCATCCGCGTCGACGCGACGTATTTCAAGCGCGTTCTGGATAACCTCGCCGACAATATCTGCAAATACGCAGACCCGGCCAAACCGGTGACCATTGTCGCGGTGCAGGAAAACGGCGAGCTGATCATTTCCGCCCGCAACGCGATTCTCAAAGACCCCGGACAGGTCGAAAGCAACCGCATCGGCCTTCGCATCTGCGATAAGATCATGCGCCAGATGGGCGGTACCTTCACCAAAACGCAGACGGACGAGACCTTCACCGTCACGCTCACCCTCCCGGCGCAGAATATTCCGGAATCGGAAGAACAAACCTCTTAAATTTTTCTTAAAAATGGCCCGCGGGGCTTTCAACTTATCCAAAACCCTGCTATGATAGCTCTGAAATGATTTATCAACACAAGATGTGGAGCGTGTGCTCCGCGACGGAAAGGAGTTCCTATGAAAAAGTATCGTATCCTTGCGGCGCTGCTTGCGCTCGTGATGCTGCTGGGCGTGTTCGCCGGATGCAGCAAAAAAGAGCAGGGCACGACCGATCCTGCAAACCCCGGCCAGACTACCGGAACAACGACAGAAACAAACGATGAAAAGGCGGCCAGCACCAGCAAATACGCCTATGAGGCCGCGTATTTCCCCGTTCCCGACGAGATCCAGTACGTATACGCCTCGACGATCTCGGGCGACTATCTGTTTTTTGCGGGCCAGTTCATCGACGGCAAGCAGACCTATACTGACGAGACCGGCGCGGAGGTCGAATATGACAACTACCGCACGAGCCTTTTCAAGATGGACATCGCCACCGGCGAGTGCACGGAGCTGAAGAATTTCCAGCTGCCCGCCGTTCCGGACGGCTGGCTCGGAAGCTCGGACATCAGCAAGCTGCAGGCCGTGTCCGACGGCTCCATCTGGGCGGTCTACAGCACGTATACCTACCGCTACAACCCGCCCGAGGACTTAGCTGCCGACGACAGTATGTACAACTACTATGAGCAAGGCGACCAGTCCTACGGCATCGTCCATCTCGACGCCGACGGCAACGAGCTCAAGCGCATCGAGTTTGGAGCCGCGCAGACCGAGGACGATCTCAACGGCGTCAGCTCGTTCTACGTCGACGCCAGCGGCAACGTCTTCCTCAGCGACTGGCAGCACGTATTCATCTACGATCAGGACGGCAACAGGAAGGCCACCGTCGATCTGAGTGAAAACGGCGGCGATCTCTGTGAGCTCAAATCCGGTGTGGTCGGTGTGAGCTACTATTACAACGACGAAACAAACCCCGACGCCGCCGGCCGCGTCTTCCAGGAGATCGACGTGACGACGGGCCAGCTCAAGGGCGACAAGGTGCGCCTTCCGAACGACGCGTATGATTTCTACCCCGGCGACGATGTGTACGACATCTACTACGACTATAACGGCAACATCTACGGCTACAAGTTTGACACCGAGACGAAGGAAAAGGTCGTCGACTGGATGGACTGCGACATCAACTCCAACAACATCAACGGCTTTTCCATGCTTCCCGACGGCAGAGTCGTCGCCTTTGAAAGCACCTATGACGATCAGGCGCAGAAAAACACCATGCAGATGATCATCCTCACGCGCGTGGACGCGGCAAGCGTCGTCAACAAGACCGTTCTGACCTTCGCTTGCATGTACCTGGACTGGAATATGCGCGACGCGATCGTAAAATTCAACCGCTCGAGCAACACGCACCGCATCGTCGTGCGCGATTATTCCGAGTATAACACCGACGACGATTACACCGCGGGTCTTCAGAAGCTCAACACCGAAATGCTCTCCGGCAAGCTCCCGGACATGATCGCCGTCGACGCGTCCAGTATGCCCATCGAGCAGTATGCCGCCAAGGGCTTTTTGACCGATCTCTACGAGCTCATGGACGCCGACAGCGAAATGGGCCGCGACAGCTTCGTCCAGCCGGTGCTCAAGGCGCTTGAAAGCGCGGACGGCAAGCTCTATCAGCTCCCGCAGACCTTCGCCATCGACACGGCCATCGCGCTCGACAAGGTCGCGGGCGAATATGACACGTGGAACCTCGCGGCGGTCAAGGACGCGATGACGAAATTGCAGGAAGGCGCAACGGTCTTCGAGGTCTACCGCACGAAGTCCGACATTCTGTCCACCTGCATCTCCCGCAACATCGACGCCTTCGTCGACTGGGAAAACGGCGCGGCCCACTTTGACTCGGAGGAGTTCAAGGCGCTTCTCGAGTTTGCAAACTCCTTCCCGGAAAGCTACGATTGGGAAAACGCGAGCGACGAGGAAATGGACTCCGACCAGAACCGCATGAATTCCGGCAAGCAGCTCATGTCCAGCTTCTATGTCTCGAGCCTCGAGGACATTCTCTACCAGCTGACCGGCTACAACGGCAAGGTGAAGTTCGTCGGCTATCCGTCCGAGACCGGCACGTCGAACCATTCCTTCCAGCTCAGCGGCTCCATTGCCATCTCCTCCACCTGCGCCGACAAGACGGCCGCGTGGAACTTCATGAAGCAGTTCCTGAATGAAGAATACCAGTCCGGCAGCAACGTCTGGTCGTTCCCGATCAACCAGAACGCGTTTGACGCCAAGCTCACCGAAATGATGACCGAGGAGTATCAGAAGGACGAAAACGGCAACATCGTGAAGGATGAAAACGGCGATCCCATCCGCGTCCCGAAGATCACCTATTATGTAGACGGCGGCGGCATGGTCGGCTACTCCAGCGGCAGTGTCAGCATGATGCAAGCGACGGCAGACGGCGAGCCGGCCAGCGACCCCAACGAGGTCAACGTCTACGCGATGACGCAGGAGCAGGCGGACGAGATCCTGGATCTGCTTAACAACACCCACTGCGTCTACAGCTACGACAGCAGCATCATGGACATCATCACAGCCGAAGCTGCGGCCTACTTTGCAGGCGACAAGTCCCTTGACGATACGGCGAACATGATCCAGTCGCGCGTCAACCTCTACGTCGCCGAGCAGTCGTAATCTCCAACACACCCATCCGGAAGGGCAGAGCCTCTGCCCTTCCGGAACTGCGGATTCTCAAGCCATCAGAAATACAGAAAGGACCGGCATGAAGCAGACAAAGAAATTCATAAACGTCGCAAACGCGAAGATCCGGGACTTTCTGGCCTCCCTTTGCTTCTCGGGCCCGAGCTTTCTCGGGATGCTCATTTTCTTCGTGGCCCCGTTCTGCGTGGTCATCTATTACTCGTTTATCGTGGGCGCGCTGGACCACAGCTTTGTGGGCCTGAAAAATTACATCAACGTCTGGAACAACGGCGCGTTCCAGATCGCGGTCAAAAATACGGCTGTTTTTTCGGGGCTCTCCGTGCCGCTGGCGGTCGTTCTGGCTTTGGTGCTGGCGCTGATGTTAGAATGCCGCATTCCCTTCAAGAGCCAGTTCCGCACGTTTTTCCTGAGCCCCATGATGGTCCCTGTGGCGTCCATCATTCTCGTGTGGCAGGTGCTGTTCCATTCGAACGGCGTCGTGAACGAATTTCTCTCCGTTTTCGGCGTCAAGGCCATCGACTGGCTCAAATCCGATTACTGTATGGTGGTCGTGATTACGCTGTTTCTCTGGAAGAACCTCGGCTACAACATGATCTTATTTATGGCCGCGCTCAACAACATTCCCAAAGAGCTTCTCGAGGTCGCGGAGGTCGAGGGCGCGTCGAAGGCCTATCAGTTTTTCCATATCAAATTGCGCTATCTCTCGCCGACGGTGCTTTTCGTGACGATCCTTTCCATCATCAACTCGTTTAAGGTCTTCCGCGAAATTTACCTGCTGTCCGGCGATTATCCATACGAGGGGCTGTATATGTTACAGCACTTCATGAACAATATGTATAACAAAAATCTGGACTATCAGCGCCTGTCCGCGTCGGCCATCATGCTGGCCATCGTCATCATCGCGCTCATCGCCCTCCTGTTCGCCATTGAAAACTACTTCGGAAAGGACGTGGAGGGATGAGACGGAAAAAACGCTATTTTTCGCGCGGAATGCTGACGGTGCTGGCGGCGGTCTTTGCCTTCCTGTTTTTGATGCCGACGGTGCTCACGATCACGAACTCGTTCATGACGCAGAGCGAAATTACGGCCAACTACGGCCAGGTCTTCCAGAACGCGACCGACGGCAAGAGCTACATCAAAGACAAGATCAGTCTGAAATTCATCCCGGACAAGGTCAGCTTCACGCAGTATTTTACGGTGCTGCTCAAAAGCCCGGATTTTCTCTATAAGTTCTGGAACTCGGTGATCCTGGTCGCGCCCATTGTGCTTGCGCAGTTGGCCGTCGCGTCGATCGCGGCCTACGGCTTTACGAGGTGGCGCGGGAAAATACGGGACACCATCTTCTTTGCCTACGTCATTCTGATGCTCATGCCCTATCAGGTGACGCTGGTGCCGAATTATCTGGTGTCGGATTTTCTGGGGCTTCTCAATACGCGCTGGGCGATCATTTTACCGGGCGCGTTTGCACCGTTTTCGGTGTTTCTGCTCACAAAGTCCATGCGCCGCATTCCCGTTTCGCTCATAGAATCGGCGAAGTTAGATGGCGCAGGCGAGTGGCACATTTTCTGGGACATCTGCCTTCCGCAGTGCCGCAGCGCACTGTACTCCATCGCCATACTGGTGTTCATTGATTACTGGAACATGGTCGAGCAGCCGCTCATTCTCCTGCCTGACGCGTCGAAGCAGCCGCTTTCCGTGTACCTCTCGCAAATTAACGCCGGAGAGATCGGCATCGCGTTTGCCGCGGCGGTCATCTACATGGTGCCGGGACTTCTGATGTTCCTGCATGGCGAGGCATATCTGGTGGAAGGCATTACATACGCAGGCTCCGTGAAAGGATAGGGAACTATGGATACGAATGTCAAACGACGCGAATGGGTCAAAACCGTGGCCATCATTTTTCTGGCGGTTTTGCTGGTGCTGACCTTTTTTTCAAACACCATTATGAACGCATCCCTTCCGGAGGTTGCGACGCAGCAGGTGACGCAGGGCACGATCAACGCGAAGATCCGCGCCTCGGGCACCATCACGGCCAACGAAACGTACAACGTCAAGCTCACGCAGTCGCGAAAGATCGAGAGCGTCAAGTGCAAGGTCGGAGACACCGTTGTGGCCGGGGACGTGCTGTTTGTCCTCGAGGCGCAGGAGTCGGACGAGCTCAAGCAGGCGAAGGCGGACCTCGAGAGCAAGGAGCTCGAGTATCAGAAGAGCCTGATCACCGCCTCCAACGGCACCGCGCAGGAAAACCGCGACGTGCAGAAGCTCCGAGACGCCTATAACGAGGCGCTGACGATCTATAATCAGTACAGCACCATGGACCCATCCAGCATCGCCGTTGCCAAGATCAAGGCCGAAGAAGCCCTCAAGGAAGCCAAAAAGGACTTGGAGCAGGCGCAGAAGGAATTGGACGCGGCCAAGAGCAGTGATGAGTATAAGAATATCGAGACGGAAATTGCTGATCTTGAAAAGAAGGCTGAACCGCTGAAAACAGCTTCGGATCAGGCAAAGGCAGATTTGGAAGCAACGATTGAGTCACTGTATAACGAAGACTTGGGCGATGTGTCGCAGATCAAAAGGCGCGTAAGCCGCTGGAAGCAGGATGTCGAGGATGCGAAAAGTTCAATTGAAACTACGCTGAAATCTCAAGGTACAAATCTGGATAAATATCTTTATTTGGTCGACAAATATGAGACAAATTATCTATTCATACTTCGCTTATACGACAATGACAAGAATGCTGCTGGAGAGGCAGTCAAAAATAAAACTGTAGCGCAGAAGTTGATTGACAAGAAATACGCGACAGAAGAGACTGCAACATCAATGGCAGAGGAGTTGGAGGTCGCTTATTCGAGCCTATACCAGTACTACGATAAAGTTTCGGAAACGCAGATGAAGACATTGGCCAAAGCAAAGGCATATCTTGCTTACGGCGAGGCCTATCTTGCGTATATGGAAGCAATGGAAGGCTCGGAGGACTTGCAGACGAGATACAAGGCGTTGCAGGCGTCAAT
>ERZ808252.1773-NODE-1773-length-14703-cov-2.753891_pt1 | contig 14703 bp, 10 predicted proteins | sample MGYA00521242_ERZ808252 | MGnify/ENA primary metagenome ERZ808252 (study PRJEB31516, sample SAMN03275581) | gut metagenome | biome: mammalia-associated habitat; material: feces | host: Papio cynocephalus | place: Kenya | collected 2012-08-07 ...
TCTGACGGGCGGCGATATTTACGGACCGCGGTACCGGATCGCAAAACTCACGGTCGAGCATGAGCCGGAGGAGGAAGGCGGCGAGACGACTTCCGAGAATTTTTTTGAGGTGTGTATATGGCATGCAAGTACCTGCTATGAGAAAACACCAGAGGAGCAGATCACAAGGAAAACATTTCCGTTTGATGCAGAGGGAAGGGAAGCCGTGCTTGCATGGTTAAATGAACAGATACCGGAGAGGTGAGAGTATGAAGTTTTTACATTTGGCAGATTTACATCTGGGAAAAACATTGGGGGATTTTGACCTGAAGGATGACCAGCGGTACATCCTGTGGCAGATTTTGAAGATTGCAGAGGAAAAGCGGGTGGATGCGGTTCTGATTGCCGGAGATGTGTTTGACAAGACGGTACCAAGTGAAGGGGCGGTGCAGATCTTGGATGAGTTTATCCGTGCATTGGCTGCACAGCATTTGCAGGTGTACATGATCAGCGGAAATCATGATTCGGACGAGCGGCTGAATTTTGGAAGCAGCTTATTTGCGGTAAATGATGTACATATCGCTGCCAAATATCAGGGGGAATTATTTCATCATGTGGCAGAGGATGCTTATGGGGCTGTGCATATCTATCAGCTCCCGTTCGTGAAAGCATCCCAGGTGAAGCGTGCGTTCCCGGAGGCAAAGATCGAGACGTATGAGGATGCGGTGCGGGAGGTACTGGCACACGCAGAGATCGATCCGGCACAGAGAAATATTTTAGTGGCGCACCAGTTTGTATCAGGAAAGGGCAAAGACCCAACGCTGGGAGGCTCTGAGGGTGCGCTGACACAGCATGTCGGAACGGTAGAGAAGATAGGGTATGACTGTTTTGATGCATTTTGTTATGTGGCACTTGGACATATCCATTCGTCGCAGAGTGTTGGAAGAAAGGAAGTTCGGTATGCAGGTTCCCCACTCAAATATTCTTTGTCAGAGGCTGGTTCGGTGAAGCAGATTCCGGGTGGCGAGCGTGAACGGGACGGCGCAAAACAGGTGCCAATTGTGACAGTGGATGGAGATGGACAGGTGACAATCGAGCTGGAGAAGCTCGTTCCGCTACGGGATCTCATTCATATCCGGGGAACGTTCGATGAGATTGTAAAGGAAGAAAATCAAATCGAACATACACAGGATTTTGTCTATGTGACACTGACCGATGAGGATATTGTTCCGGATGCGATGCGGATCATGCGGCAATACTATCCAAACACGATAAAACTTGATTATGATAACTCCCGTACACGCGAGCTGTCACATGTGGATGTAGTGCAGGCAACACAGAGCCGGACGTATGAGGAGCTGATCGCTGATTTTTATAAGCAGATGTATGGTGTCGGGATTAGTGAAGAGGAAATGGATATGATGAAGGACGTTGCGAAGGAGGTGGGAATCTATGAAGCCGACTAGATTGGTGATGCAGGCGTTTGGGGCGTATGCAGAGCAGACGGAGATTGATTTCACCCGGTTTGAGGAGAAAGGATTGTTTTTGATCTGTGGAGATACCGGAGCCGGAAAAACAACAATCTTTGATGCAATCAGCTATGCGCTGTATGGGGAGGCGAGTGGAAGCTACCGCGACACGAAGAATCTGAAAAGCGAGTACGTGGATAAGAAAGTGGAAAGCTTTGTCGATTTTTATTTTACGCATCAGGGCAAGGATTATCATGTGTGCAGAAAGCCGAGTTTTAAGTATACCAACCGAAATGGCAAGCCGGATGAGCAGGCAGAAAAGGTGATCTTCTATCAGCCGGATGGAACAACGTTCGAAGGTGCGAAGAACGTTGATGGAACGAAAGAGAAACCGGGCGTGATTCCACAGCTTCTGAATATGGATGCCGGACAGTTTATGCAGGTTGCAATGATCGCGCAGGGAGAATTCTGGAAGCTGTTAAATGCAAAGACAAACGAGCGTACAGAGATTCTGCGAACGATCTTCCAGACGGATGCCTATAGGAAGCTGGAACTGAAACTGAAAAATCGAATGGATGTAAGTTTTGCAGTGCGTAAGGAAAAGGAGCAGAGTATTTCCCAGTCGTTCCGTGAGGTAAAGGTGGAGTCTGCGGAGATCCAGAAAGTGACATCAGGAATTTTGGCAGAAAACTTGACAGAAAACTTGGCAGAGAACTTGGCGGAGGATTCGGAAGAACAACCGCGGTCGGTGGCACAGCGTATCTGTGATCTGCAGGAGAAGCTGCAGGACAGCAAAGCAGTGTGGAATATCGAGGAAATGCTTACGTTGCTGCAAGCTGTAATCGGGGAAGATACAGAAAAAGCAAAGCAAAAAGAAACTGTGCTTGCACAGGCGGAGGAAGAATTACAGAAATTACAGGGCGCGCTCGTATCGGCAAAGGATAACAACGCAATTTTGGAGCGATATGCCCGGACGAAGGAAGAGCAGGAAGTATTAGAATCTCAAAAGGGATTATTTGAAGAACGAAGGATACAGCTTGATCGAAGGAAGCAGGCAACCTATAAAGTAAAGCCGGAGTATGATGCGTGGATCACAAAGGCACATGAATGGGAGCGGACAAAGCAGCTGATCACAGCTGGAGCGCAGACGCTCGTGGATTGTCAGATACGTGCTGAGATGGCAGATGCGAAGGTGAAAGAGACGGAAAATTTGCTACCGGAAGCGGAGCAATGCCAGAAGCTCGTGGATAAGGTGCGTGAGGAAGAACCACGCTATAAAGAGCGGGAAATGCTGCAACACGAACTTGGACAAATCCGGTTGCAGCTTGCCGCACAGGAACAGCAGGAAGCCGCACTTGGAACAGCGGAACAGACGTTACAGAAGCGGATTAAAGAGTTGCAGGAGCAGCTGGCAATGTGGAAGGAAGAGCCACAGAAGCTTGCGCAGGCACAGGCGGCGCATGATAAACTTCTGGACAGCCAGAAAAAGACGGAATCCATTGCAAAAAATCTGATTCCTTCATGGAAACGGAAGCAGCAGGAGTTAGAGGAAGCACAGAACAGATACCTTAAAAAGCAGGATGCGTATGAGTCTGCAAAGGACGCATATACCCATGCAGACAGACTGTATCGGGCGAATCTGGTAGGAATTCTGGCAAGTGATCTGGCAGAGGGTGAGCCATGCCCGGTGTGTGGAGCTACGCATCATGAGAAGCTTGCAACGCTGGTTGAGGCATCTGTGACGGAGGAACAATGCAAAGAATTAAAGGCAGTGGAAGAAGAAAAACTGGAAGCCTTTAATCAGGCAACTGCCAGTGCTTCGTCTTTGCGGGCAGATGTGCAGGCAAAAGAAATTCAGTTAAAAGAGCAGATACAGAGCTGTATGTCGGTAGAGACTGTTGATGATACATCGGAGCTAGACAAGCTTCTTGCAATCTTCGGGCGACAGCGGGCAAAGCTGGTAGATGCAGTTGCGCAGAGCAGAGAGCAACTGGATATATTGCAGCAAAACTGTGAGAAGCTGCGAGAAGTGGAAGAAATGCTTGCACGTGCACAAGGAGCGGAGATGGCACAGCTTGCAGAGCAGCGAAAGAAGCTTGCTGAGGAGAGACAATCGCTCATTGCGAAGCAGGCAGCTTCACAGGCAACCTTTGCAGCGTTACAGACATTATCGTATTCAGATTGGAAGTCTGCTGAGCAGGCAGGCAATCATGCATTGGCACGTGTGACGGAGATTCAGACAGCACTTGATGCAGCCGCGAAAGAAAAGAAATCCGCAGATGAAGCGGTGGCACGCGTACAGGCGTCCATTGCAACGCAGAAGCAGGCACTCGAACAGCAAAAGTCCGATGCGCAGATGTTAAAACAGCGTTTGGATGAGAAGCTGACAGCCTGTCAGTTTGCATCGGTTGAGGAGATGCAGGCGCAGGTGGCAACGGATGCAGAGATACATGCGGAGGAAAGGAGACTGGCAGATTATGACAAAAAGGCAACCGAGGTTACTGCCAGACTGACACAGCTGGAACAGGAGCAGGATGCCAGACATCGGACGCCGGTTGATCTTGAACAGTTACAACAGGAATATTCTGGAAATCGTGCACAGGTGGAAACACTTCGGACGGCTTTGCAGGCGATTACATTCCGTATCCAGAATAACTGCGAGAAACAACAAAATATCCGAGCACAGCAGGTGGCATACGAGAAAGCAAAGAAGGAAAATGATACAAGCTATCGGTTGTACATGCTTGTATCCGGGCAGACAAGAAACGGAAAAATTACGTTTGAGCAGTATATTCAGGCAACAGGATTTGACAGTATTCTTCAGGCGGCAAACCGGCATCTGCTTCCGATGAGTGACAACCAGTTTCAGTTGTACCGGCAGACGAATGCGATAGGAAAACAGACCAATACATTTCTGGATCTGGAGGTGCTGGATATCAGTACAGGAAAACGCCGCCCGGTTGGAAATCTGTCTGGCGGAGAGAGCTTTAAAGCATCGTTATCGCTGGCACTTGGCTTGTCGGATACAATCGCGGAAAATCGAGGAGGTATCCAGATGGATGCATTGTTTGTCGATGAGGGCTTTGGTACGTTGGATTCGAAGTCGCTGGAGGAGACAAAGGACGCGTTACTCAGCATGTCAGGAGAAAATAAGCTGGTCGGCATCATTAGTCACCGGGACGAACTGATGGATATTCCACAGAAGCTGCGCGTCACAAAAGGCAGAGGCGGCAGCCGGATTCACATGGAGACAGCGGTATAAGAGAAAATATAGAAACAGGGACAGATATTGAGGTGACTGATTCGTCTGCTCAATTGTCTGTCCCTGTGTTTGCATGTTTATGAATGGATCAATATTGCAAGATGCATTTACTCGTGGAATTCGATTGTATAAGTGTGCACGGCTTCGGCGTTTGCATCCAGCTTCTGCTCACCCGGCTTCTCACTCAGATCTCCGGTGAAATCCATGTTATCGGTACGTCCAATCCAAGGCTCTAAGCAGACATATGGACCATCCGGCTTCGACCAGATACCAACATATGGGAAGTCTGTACAGGTGAGTGTGACAAATGGCTTTTTATCTGCATCAACCAGTCCGACGACAGGAAGTTGGTTATCCTCGAAGACCAGCGCGTCGTTGTCGAACAGCGTATCCGTGACAGGCACATATGCACTGCCAGTATCGTTGAAGGGATAACTCCTGCTCGTATCGGCAAGTCCGGAACCGTCTGCATCAAGCAGGAGATAGTGCCGCGGATTTGCATCTGGCAGGACGACGGAATATTCATTTCGTGCATGTCCCGGCGCAATCTGGAATCCAGGATGTCCGCCGATGGAATATAACATTTCTCTTGAACCAAGATTCCGGACTGTCCATGAGACGTGCAGAAGACGTGGATTTTCTGCATCAAAGCGGTGTGTGATTAGCAGTTCGAATTCAAATGGATAGATCCCCAGTGTCTCATCGGAATACACAAGCCTGTGCGTGATAGAATCAGTGGTTTCCTCGATGCAGGTGAATTCCGCGTCGCGCGCAAATCCGTGCTGCGTATTCATGGCGTATGTTTTTCCGTTGTAACGATAGGCACCGCCTTTAACCTTTCCAACAAATGGAAACAGAACCGGAGCGTGTCGGTTCCAGACTGCCGGATCGGCACACCAGATCCGTTCGAAATCCCGCACTTTATCGTAAACACTGGTCAGCTCGGCACCGTGGTCGGATACCATAACTTTCAGACAATCGTTTTCAATCGTATGTAACATGTGTGATGCCTCCTAAAACAAATTCTCCTTCGTCAACATCTCGTCGACAATACTTAATATCGAATTAAGCTCATAGCGGAACCGTTGTCGTGCTTCATCAAGGAAATGATCGTTCTTTTTATATTTGCCAAGCTCAAATGCATCGGTTCCATTGTTCAATGCGAGCGTCACGATGTCCTGATTAAACTCGATATTCGTATAGCCATTTACAATCATATCCGCCTGCATGATATGCTCCATGAACTGTGGCGCCAGAATGTAGAATGCAAGCTGAGGATCAGACGTATCGACCTTGAACTGCTGGTTGAACTGGGCATTTTCTGTCTCGATCGTGTTCCGGTCGATGTTGAACAAATCGGCGGCACCATTGATAATACCGGAGAAAAATCCTTTCTCTTTTCGTGAATTCTTGCGCTCGCGGATACGGACATAGCCATTTAACGGCTGGCGCAGTGCCAGATTGATGACAGGACCGCGGAACACCGTGTAATAGGAAGTCGTTGTGTTGCCATCGCTGTCAGTGCTTTCCTGTTCCACCTCAAGATGCAGGTCGCAATAGGTGATCGGCACACCGCGGTAGGTTCCACTGATATAGTCGGAGCCGCCACACCGGTCGTAGTTTGGCAGGACACCGCAATGCTCCAGAAAGTCCTTGTTGAAATACTGGTTCGGAATGTACTGCTCGACGGAGATACGCTCCGAGAGAATCTCTCTCACGACAGATTGCCCGACCAGATCCTTCATCTTATTCTTCTGATCGCTTATACGTTCAAGATATTTTGCGGAAAGGACGATCCCGGCTACACCGACTAGAATGATGCAGATGCCGGGAACGGTATTACCGGACTGAATCGCCGAGATTCCAGCCATAATGATTCCCATGGAAATGATAAATAAAATGGGAGTCAGGATAAATCCAACACGTTGTTTTTTCTGGTTGGATGCGATCTGGGATAGAAGCTGTTTATCATTTGGATTTGCCATAGTTTGGTACCTCAATTTTTCTAAAACAATTATCAATAAAAATTATATCACATAATGCATCCGAAAAAAAGAAATTGTACAGTCGTATTTATTGTTAAAAAATATAATAAGTGGTCAATGATTGACGAACCATTATTGAGATTGTATAATCATCAAAATATATCTATGTGGAGATGGAGACGATTACAGATGACAATGGATGAATTACAGCCGGGGCAGAGCGCTTATATCACGGCGGTCGGCGGCGAAGGTGCCTTGCGGCATCATCTTCTGGATATGGGCTTGACGCCGGGAACAGAAGTCACTCTGCAGAAGATTGCGCCAATGGGTGACCCTGTACAGATGAAGGTGCGCGGATATGAGCTTACGCTGCGATTGAGTGAGGCACAGAAAATAGATGTGGATCATGTGCATGAAAAGGAAGCGGAAGCCCCAAAACAGAATGTGCGCTATGAGTCGATTGAACACCCGGGGGTTGGAGAATTGGGACAGGCAGATCCTACCCATATACATGATGAGAAGACGGCAGTTCCGAAGGGGGGTAAGCTGACATTTGCGTTGGCGGGCAACCAGAACTGTGGTAAGACGACACTTTTTAACCAGTTAACAGGTGCGAATCAGCATGTCGGCAACTTCCCAGGTGTGACGGTTGACCGGAAGGATGGTACGATTCGGAATCACCCGGAGGCAACAGTGACAGACCTTCCGGGCATTTATTCCCTGTCCCCGTATTCCAGCGAGGAAATTGTGACGCGGGAATTTCTGATCGAGGGCAAACCAAGTGGCATCATCAATATTGTGGATGCGTCGAACTTAGAGCGTAATCTGTGTCTGACGATGCAGCTCATGGAACTGGGAATTCCAATGGTGCTCGCACTGAATATGATGGATGAAGTGCGGGCAAATGGCGGCACAATCCGTGTAAATGAGCTGGAACAGATACTTGGAATTCCTGTGGTACCAATTTCAGCTGCGAAAAATGAAGGTATTGACGAACTGGTGAGTCATGCAATGCATGTCGCGAGATATCATGAACCGCCAGGACGAATTGATTTCTGTCCGGACAGCAAGGATGATAAGGATCCGGTTGGAGCGGTGCACCGTTGCATCCACGCAGTTGCACATATGATTGAAAATGATGCGAAGGAAGCAGATCTTCCTGTCCGTTTTGCTGCAACGAAGCTGATCGAGAAGGATGCACCAATCGAAGAGACATTACACCTTGCGGAAGATAAGAAGGAAGCATTTGAGCAGATCGTGTCAGTCATGGAGAAAGAAACAGGGCTGGATCGAGAAGCGGCAATCGCAGATATGCGGTTTCAGTTTATTGGAAAACTGTGTGAGAAGACGGTCGTGCGCCCACATGAGAGTAAAGAACATCGCAGAAGTGTCCGGATAGATAAACTCCTGACTGGAAAATATACAGCAATTCCGTGCTTCATCGGAATTATGGCGATAGTTTTTGCCATGACGTTCAGCCTGCTTGGCGCATGGCTGTCCGATGTGATGGCACTTGGCGTTGATACAGTTATCGGATGGATCAACAAGGGACTTATCGCTGCGCAGATCAACCCGGTCGTGCGGTCCCTTGTGGTGGATGGTATCTGTCAGGGTGTCGGAAGTGTCATCAGCTTTCTCCCTACAATCGTGATCCTGTTTTTCTTCCTTTCGATTCTGGAAGATACCGGATATATGGCGCGGGTTGCATTTGTCATGGATAAGCCGCTTCGTAAAATTGGTTTATCGGGCAGAAGCTTCGTGCCGATGCTGATCGGATTTGGATGTTCGGTGCCGGCGATCATGGCGACAAGGACACTGTCGAGTGAACGTGACCGGAAGATGACAATCTTACTTACACCATTTATGAGCTGTAGTGCGAAGCTGCCAATCTACACACTTATGATCAGCGCATTCGTGCAGCGGCAGTATCGTGTATTTGCAATGGTTGGACTCTATCTGATCGGGATTGTGTGTGCAGTGATATATGCGCTCATTTTAAAGATGACAAAATTTAAAGGAGAACCAGTACCTTTTGTTATGGAGCTGCCGAACTACCGGCTGCCATCAGCGAAAAGTGTGCTGCACCTGATCTGGGAGAAGGCAAAGGGATTTATTCAGAAGGCATTTACGATTATCTTCCTTGCTTCGATCATCATCTGGTTCCTGCAGACCTTTGATCTGAGGTTCAATGTTGCTGCTTCGGCAGATCAGAGTATGCTTGCCCTGATCGGAAGTCTGATCACACCAATTTTCAAGCCGCTTGGATTCGGAGACTGGAGAGTGTCGACGGCGCTGATTACGGGATTTACAGCGAAAGAGAGCGTGGTATCGACGCTTACGGTTCTGCTTGGTGGTGACGTGACGCAGGTAGCTAAGTTATTTACTCCATTTACAGCAATGGTATTCTTGATTTTTACGTTGCTTTATACACCGTGTGTGGCAGCCATTGCGACAGTGAAGCGGGAAATGGGTGGCACGAAAGCGGCAGTGGTTACTGTCATTGTGCAATGTCTGATTGCCTGGGTTGTTGCATTTCTGGTGCATGCAGTTGGACTCGCATTCGGAGTGGTATAAATGGATGCTTCATAAATCAAAGCATAAATGAAGTTTTGATTGCGAAAAAATTTCAAAAAAGTACTTGACATTCGTTTTTAATAGGACTAGTATGTCGGTAAACAAAGAGCAAATGCTGAGAACAGAACAAGGTTTTCGAAAGGAAATACTTCAGAGAGCTGTCGGCTGGTGTGAGACGGTGTAGGATTTCGGAAATTATCCTCTGCGAGCAGTGCACTGAATTCCTTCAAGGACATTAGGTGTCACCGGTTTTCTACCGTTACATAGAAGCTTATTTCACAGATGACATGTTGAGATAATATGAATGCAAATATAAATATATCGATATGCTATCTGTAAGATGAGAATGAGTGGTCGCATATGTGGCAAATAAAGTGGTAACGCGGAAGTTTCAAACCTTCGTCTTTATGTAAGACGGAGGTTTTATTTGTTATACACGATGAGCCAAGTACAGATTCGTGCTTGCACGAAAATCTGTATTTGGTGAACGTATAATCACTGAAATGAAGCGAAGCGGAATCGAAGTGTTATACAGAGTGTATGCCGAGGAGGCGTTAGCCTGCTCGGTTGTAAGACGTATTTACTCTTTGTAACAAAAATATATAGAAGGGAGCCGCCACGTGGCGGGCGAGGAAGTATGAATGGTTTAGTTATTGTATTAATCGGAATTGTAGTGCTGTTCGCAGGCTATCTTCTCTATGGCAGATGGCTTGCAAAGAAATGGGGGATTGATCCAAAGGCAGAGACTCCGGCAGTGAAATTTGAGGATGGACAGGATTATGTTCCATCATCCAAATTCACAGTATTTGCGCATCAGTTTTCATCCATTGCAGGTGCAGGTCCTGTAACCGGACCAATCCTTGCGTCGGTATTCGGCTGGGTGCCAGTATTGCTCTGGCTGTTAATCGGTGGATTGTTCTTCGGAGCCGTACAGGATTTCGGAGCCCTGTATGCATCTGTGAAGAATGAAGGAAAATCGATGGGTATGATTATTGAGAAGTACATCGGTAAGGTCGGAAGAAAGCTTTTCATGCTGTTCTGCTGGCTGTTCACATTGCTGGTTATCGCAGCATTTACGGATATGGTAGCCGGAACTTTCGTAGGTAAGGGCGTTGCAGACATGGCGAAGGAGACAAGCTATGCAAATGCATCCGCAGCTTCCATCTCCATGTTGTTCATCGTAGCAGCGATCGTATTTGGTGTGCTCCAGAAGCATGTAAAGAATATGAATGAGGGCGTCAGAGCAGTCATCGCAATCGCATTGTTAGTTGGTATGTTTGCTCTTGGCATGCATCTTCCTTGGTATGCAACAAAGACAGCCTGGATCTACATTGTTATGGCATATCTGTTCCTTGCATCTGTTATGCCAATGTGGTTATTGATGCAGCCACGTGATTATATGACAACTTTCATGCTGCTCGGCATGATCATCGGTGCAGTCGTCGGTGTTGTCGTTGCACATCCAACAATGCAGTTGAATGCTTATAACGGATTTAATGTCGGTGGAAATTACCTGTTCCCAACATTGTTTGTCACGATTGCTTGTGGTGCCGTTTCCGGATTCCACAGTCTGGTATCTTCCGGTACATCATCGAAGACAATTCGGAACGAGAAAGATATGCCAATGGTTGGTTATGGAGCTATGGTTGTAGAATCACTGCTTGGTATCATCGCATTGGTCGTTGTTGGTGCCGTTGCTGTCAATGGTACAAAGCCAGACGGAACACCATTTGCAATTTTCTCAAGCGGTGTTGCAGGATTCCTTGAGAAGCTTGGACTTCCAGTTCAGCTTGCAACCGTATTTATGACAATGTGCGTATCCGCACTTGCACTGACATCTCTGGATTCTGTTGCACGTATCGGACGTATGTCTTTCCAGGAGTTATTCCTTGGCGACACAACCGATACATCAAAAATGCCTGTATGGCAGAAAATTTTGACTAACAAATATTTCGCAACTGTGGTAACATTATTCTTTGGATATTTATTGACACTCGGTGGATATACTAATGTATGGCCTTTGTTCGGTTCTGCAAACCAGTTGCTTGCAGCACTTGTATTGATCGCACTTGCTGTATTCCTGAAGACAACAGGAAGAACCGGCTGGACACTGTATGCACCAATGTTCATCATGCTTTGTGTTACATTTACAGCATTGGTACAGAAGACAATCGCACTTGTAAAGAACATCGTCAGCGGAAATGCAACGATGCTGGTTGATGGATTGCAGTTTATTGTCGCAATCCTGCTGATGGTACTTGGTGTGCTGGTAGCATTTAGTTGTTTGAAGAAGCTGTTCACGAAGAAAGCAAAGGCTGAAAATTAGGAGAATTGCGAAACAATGTAATAAAAATCGTACGTATATTACATATCAGGTTTGTATAATATAGGATGTATTGAAACTAAGAAGTACTAAAGATGTTCTGATATAAGTTTTGGTAACGGACGCAACCGCCGCCGATTCGCCGTCCATGGCTCAGCGGCGGCTTGTTTGAACATCGTGTTCAAACATTGCTGGATATTTACAGAACATCAAGTACTTCTATGTTCCAAACATATCTATATTCCACAAATCTGATATGTTTATATACGTACGATATTTACAAATAGGTTTCGCAATGACAAATTTTTAACTTTGGAAGGAGACACAGGATGTGTACAGCAGCGACTTATAAGACGAAGGATTTTTATTTTGGACGGACACTTGATTATGAGTTTTCGTATGGTGATGAGGTGACGGTGACACCGCGGAATTTCTGTTTCCGGTTCCGGCACATGGGTGAAGTGAAGACGCACTACGCAATGATCGGTATGGCGTATGTGGCAGATGATTATCCGCTTTATTATGATGCCGTGAATGAAAAAGGGCTAGGCATGGCAGGCTTGAATTTTGTTGGGAATGCGAAATATCAGGATGTGCAGGCAGGTCGAGAGAATGTGGCACAGTTTGAATTTATTCCATGGATTTTAAGTCAGTGTGCAACGGTGCTTGAAGCGCGCAAAGCGTTAGAGAAGATGAATCTTGTCGGAACACCATATAGTGAGAATCTGCCATGTGCATCACTGCATTGGATCATTGCAGATAAGGATGCATCCATCGTGGTAGAGTGCATGGAAGATGGTTTGCATGTCTATGACAATCCGGTCGGTGTGCTGACAAACAATCCACCATTTCCGGTGCAGATGTTCATGCTGAACAATTACATGCATGTATCACCAAGCCAGCCGGAGAATCAGTTTGCCAAGGAGCTTCCGCTTGCGGCGTATAGCCGTGGCATGGGTGGACTTGGACTTCCGGGTGACCTTTCGTCAGCATCGCGGTTTGTGAAGGTAGCATTTACGAAGATGCATGCAATCTCTGGTGAGTCGGAGGCGGAGAGCGTGAGCCAGTTCTTCCATATATTAGGATCGGTCGAACAGCAACGTGGCTGTTGCGAGGTTGAGCCGGGAAAATATGAGATTACGATCTATACGTCCTGTGTCAATGCGGACAAGGGAATCTATTATTATACAACCTATGAGAATCACCAGATTCAGGCGGTGGATATGCACCGTGAGGATCTGGATGGAGATACGCTTCGCCGGTATCCGCTCATCAATGAGGAGCAGATTCATGTAGTGAATTAGGAAGTGTAAATTAAATAATAAAGTGGTTTATTTTTTGTAGCAGGTAGGGATTAAGGCAGTCGATGAAAGTTGGCTGCTTTTTTTGCGTGGGCTTGTGTGGCGTGTTGGGGGAAAGAGTGGAAAAACCGGAAGATTGCTCCAAGTGGAACGGGAAGGGAAGCGAGCGGGTTGGGGAAAAGAGTGGGAAAACCGGAAGATTACTCCAAGTGGAACGAGAAGAGAAGCAAACGTGTTGGGGGAAAGAGTGGAAAAACCGGAAGATTACTCCAAGTGGAACGGGAAGAGAAGCGGGCGAGTTGGGGAAAGAGTGGGAAAATCGGAAGATTGCTCTAACCGGAAGGTATAGAGAAGCAAGCGGGTTGGAGTAAACAGTATAAAATTTAAGAATTTACTCAAAAACAAAGAAAAATAGGAAAAGAAGGGTTGACAGTTGTTACATTATACGCTAACATAACGGTGTTATGTGAGGAGCCGCCTACAGGCAACGCCTGTATTAGGATGGCGGCGACGACCTGCCGCATCACGAAGTGATGGGGCGATACCCGAGGAGCCGCCTACAGGCAACGCCTGTATTAGGATGGCGGCGAAAAGGAGCGAGTAAAGTGGAAAAGGAAACACGGGAGAAGCTGCTGACAAGTGCCAAGCAGGAATTCTTGGAAAAAGGATATCAGGGAGCCTCGCTTCGATCAATCTGTAAGAATGCAGGGGTGACAACAGGCGCGCTATATTTTTTCTTTCAGGATAAGGAAGATCTGTTTGCAGCAATTGTAGAGCCGGCATTGGAGAAGCTGAAGCAGATGTTAGAACAGCATATGCGGCAGGAACTTATGGAACTGCAACAGCTTCCGGGTGCAAGACAAGATAACATGCAGGACGATATGTTTGCAGGTACGCAGATTATTCATTTTCTGTATGCGAATTACGATATGTTCACTTTGATTCTGACGAAGAGTCAGGGATCACGATTTGAGAATTGTGTCGATGAATTCGTAGCGATCATGGAGAGAGGATATCAGATATTCGCAGCCGAGCAGGCGAAGCTGCTTGGCGTGGAGCCGCCGGATGAATACACGCTGCATTGGGTGGCACATGTACAGATCAATGCATTTTCTCATTTGCTGTTACATGAGAAGGATGAACAGAAGGCGATGAAACATATGGAACAGGTTATGAACTATCTGCAGGGCGGATGGAACGCCATGTTCCGGAATCAATAATGAAAATCAGCTATGTAGACAACTGTGTACATAGCTTTTTATAAGACAAAAGCATAACGGCGTTATGTGACTGCAACATAGTATTAACAATGAGAACTAAGACATAATGTATCTATTTTGAAAATCATAATACCGTTCGCAACTATAAATAGAACATAAAAGTTTAATGACTTAATGTAATCAAAACATAACACTGTTATGCAAGGAAAAAGATACAATAAAATACAAGGAGGAGCAAGAGGATGTATGTTGAGGTATCAGATGTAAAGAAAAGCTACGGTGAGGGCGGCAGCTATATGCAGGTATTGAAGGGCGTGTCGGTCGGTATCGAGAAGGGAAAGATGTGTGTGATTCAGGGAACAAGCGGTTCCGGTAAATCCACATTGCTGAACTGTATCGGTGGACTGGATATCGTTGATTCCGGTTCGATTCAGGTTGACGGACAGGAGATGGTCGGACTGAAGATGGACGCCCTGTCTGATTATCGTAGAGATTATCTTGGATTTATCTTCCAGTTTTACAATCTGGTTCCGAACCTTACGGTGCGCGAGAACATTCAGGTATGTGAGTATCTGACCGATCAGCCGCTG
>ERZ808252.1774-NODE-1774-length-14691-cov-8.794411_pt1 | contig 14691 bp, 11 predicted proteins | sample MGYA00521242_ERZ808252 | MGnify/ENA primary metagenome ERZ808252 (study PRJEB31516, sample SAMN03275581) | gut metagenome | biome: mammalia-associated habitat; material: feces | host: Papio cynocephalus | place: Kenya | collected 2012-08-07 ...
CTGCTGAGCAAGATAGGCGAGCTGGGCGCAGTTGTTGATAAGGATCGGCTTGTCTGCGACATCGCCAAGAGTATTGCCTTCAGCATCTTGAGTGGCGAAGGCAGTGGCGGTCCGGCCGTCCCAGGTGTCAACAGCGTCAGTCTCACCTTCAGGCAGGTCGATACCTTTCGTCCATTCGTTCACCGTGACATTGCCGACCTTGACGGTATTCTTGCCGACATAGAGATTGAAGGTGTAGGCGTAGCCAGCCTTGAGTTCCGGAACGCCCTTGACCTCAAGTAGTTCCGGATTTTGATTTTTAGAGTCTGATATCTGAAGATAGATAAACCTCAGATTATCTTGTTTGTTTGTATTCTCACAAACGATTCCGGAATAAGTATAGCCAACGGTACCGGCACTGAAGGTCTCATCCGTTATAACATTTCCGTCAGCATCCTGGACAAGAGGTTTCGCCACCATGTAGTTCCTGTCACTGCTGCCCCAAGTGCTGCCTTGGCCTATTGTGACAAAATTGATCTTGTGGACATCCTTGTCATACTGGTCCTGATAGCCGGCAATCTTGATTTTCACAAGGGCGTTTTTGCGAACCAAATTGATGGACAGGATATTACCTTCTGGAATACCTTTATTACTGTAATCGGCAGTGCCCTCCATATAGTCCGCTGATGCCAGTTTTGCTATGGTGGACTGGTCGTCTGAGAATTTGTAGTACGCTGGATATTTTGCGGTGAACTTGAGGTTACTCTTGTTACTCTTGTCCCACTTGAGGTAGTAGCTAGGGTTCTCTGGAGCCCAGGTGCCGCCATTGAGCTTGTAGACCACGGTCTTGCCGGCATTGGTGACGGCGATGCGGTCGCCATCGTTGAATTTCATCTGCTCTTCTATAGTACTGCCGAGAGGATTGCTCTTGGTGAGCGCTCCCACTGCGGCCTCGACGCGCACGGCATCGGGGTCGGAAAGGAAGCCCGGCATTTCTGTCTTGTTGCAAGCGGCGAGCGCAACGAGCGCAAGTGCCGCCAATGAATAGTTCAGTTTCTTCATGGCTTAGTCTGTTTCAAGATCTTTGCTGCCGCCGTCCACCCAAGGGCTCGCGGTGATACCGTCGCTTCCTAAGATAACCTCGTCTTTGCCCACGGTGATAGGGAGGGTGTAGGCATTGCCGCCCATAAAATGGAAGTTATTCCCAAGAGTGGCAGTGTATGTATATGGTTTGCCGCCACAGACGAAATTCACAGTGAACTTGTCCATCTCCTGCGGTATCACTATGCACTCGAAAGTGGCTACGCAGTTATGGTTCTTGTCTTCAGCCTTCTTCCAGCCAGACTGATAAGCCTGGATTTCGCTCGCAGAGCCAGATATGTCCAAAGAGCCATAACCGACCTTGGCTGTCGGTTTGAATCCGTTTATCTTCAGCTCGCTTATAGGATTGTTCTCCGGGACACCGTCATGGTTGAGCTCAGTACCGAGGGTAAGCTGAACCTTGAGGAGGGAAAGGGCATGTCCGAATTGGAATTTAAGTTTGCCGTCTGCAAAATATTTCTCATCTGACGGAGTGATGTCATTGTTCACGCCTTGTCCCGCCCAAAGAAGGTCAGAAGCTTTGCTCTCGGCTGTCTGCACGGACTCTACCGTGAACTCGAAAATGTCTCCGGTCAAGGCCAGAGTCACATCCCGTTTCGGGAGCGGCGGGGCAACGGCAAGGAACTTGAATCCCTTGTCCTTCCCCTCCCAAAGCATTGTGCGGGCAGGTTCCCATTCACCGGAGGCGTTCTTGGTGAACTTGGTGTTGGTGTAGGAATATTTGCTGTTCGCGCTATGGATAAAGAGGTCGAACTCCTTGAGGTTCTCCGTTGTGTACGAGCCCCTGGTCTGAGGGGCCACCTCCGGGGCAACCTTGACTACAGGGTCGAAGGGCGCCTCGGGGGATGAAGTCTTGTTGCAGGCGGTGGCGGCTGCGGCAAGAGCTGTAAGGATGAGTATTGTGGTGGTGTTTTTCATCATTGTGAGTTTTGATGTTGTTTAGTCAAGCGCCTCTCCGCCCTCGATCTCATCGCCCTTGCCCCATTCGTTGATCGTCACGTCGCCGAGATCGATCTGGTTGCGGCCCACGATGAGCTTGATGGTGGTGTATTTGCCCTTCTCGAAGGTGAAGTCTTTGCCGTGGGTGTAGGTGAAGTCCTTGTCGTCTATCCTGATTACCACGGTGTTGATCCCGGTCTGAGGGATGAGCACTGAGGAGTAGGCGGTGTTCTCCTTGGTCTGAGGGAGCGCCATGGCTGCACGGGCGGTGCCCGGGGTGACGGTCTTGGTGAGGTAGTTGATGGTGCCGTCTGTGGCTACGTTGCCGAGCTGCACATACTCGACCTTAGGGGTGGCAGGAGCCTGAGGGGTGCCGCCCCACTGGTTGCGGTAGCTGAGTTCCACGTTGACCTTGGACATGACATGGTCGAAGGTGAGGGAGACGGGGTTGTTGTCCGCGATCTTGCCGTTGATTTCCGTGGCCACGAGGATGTCGCTCTCGGTCTGCTTGGCCGGGTCCACGGTGCAGGCGACCTTGGTGAGGTCGGCTTCGGAGGCGGCGTTCTTCGGGTATACGGAGATGAAGTAGTGCTTGTCGGAGAGGTTCTTCCAGAGCATCTGCGGGGTGGCGGTCCACTTGCCGTCTTCGCCGAGGGTGTTGATGGAGTTGTCCACCACGCGGGCGGCTGCGGCAGGGGCTACGGCAGGGTCACCGATCCAGGCGTATACGCTGATCTGGTCGTCCTTGGCGAAGGTCTGGGTGCCGTCGGCGGCGGTCGTCACCTTGGTGGCGATGTCGGTGGAGACGGTGATGTACTTCGGGGCAGGGCCGTTGTTGGCTGTCTTGTCGCAGCCGGCGAGGGCCAGGATGGCTGCCGCGGCGATGAGGTAGAATTTCTTGTTCATTTGAGTTTTGTTATTTTGTTTTACTTATTTGTCTTGGTTGGTGTTACACTTGTTTGTCATGCATTGTAGTCACGTTTTGTGGCACGTCGGTGCGACTGTTCCCGTGCGACGATTGCGACCACTCGCCGGTGCTCCAGTTCCCGTGCGCACGAGAGCTGTTCTGTGCGCACGGGAGCGGAGGTCGCAGTCGAGACGATAACCTTGGTGGAGGCTACGGTCGGGTCGAGAATCTCGCCGTTGTAGATCCAGCCCTCGGTCCAGTCGTTGATGTTGTGGACGGAGAGGCGCATGTACGGGCGCATCTGGTCGTATTTGAGGTTGACGATGTATTTGCCGGAAGGGCGCATCAGGGGAGCCTCGATGCGGAACTCGAACTGTTCGCCCGCAGGGGTGGTGAGCAGGATGCGCAGGTGGGAGAACTCTCTGCCGGAGGCGGTCGGCATCAGGCGGATGGTCGGTGAGACGAGGGCCTCCGGGGAGGGCTGCGGTGTTTCCGGAATCGTCACGGTCATCGTCCGCTCGGAGGCGAGGCCGAAGTTGCCGTCAGCGTCTGGGCAGAGCGGGAAGAACGAGGCTGCGGCGTCGAGCACTTCTCCGGAGAGTTTCGCACCGGACGGGGCGTCCTCTATTATAATGGTGAGTTCGGAGAGGATTCGCCTTATGGCAACCGGGGCGACGGTGATTCTCGCGCGGTCGCTGATGTTGACCTGCGTAACACCGTAGAATGCGTGGGTTGGGCCGGCGGATTCGCTTGGGGTCGCGATACTGCTTTGGCTCACAGCATTGTATGCATCGGTGGCGAGGGAGAACTCAATGTCTTCGGCTGTACCGCTGCAGGAGAACGGTGAGGTGAGGTTGACGGCACCGAGCACGGTGTAACTGCCTTCTTCCAGGGGGATGAGGGTGGCGGCGAGGTCGGCGGCACTGTTGAAATGGAGGTCAGCGGCCAAACTCCCAAGGGACTGCGAGGCTGTCAGGGCTTGCGGAGCGGTTGCGGCTTGTTCTGCCGAGGTGGCGGCAGCCTGACGCCCTGCCTCCGGGCCGTACGCCCAGAGACGGACATCGCTGACAATAGTTTTTTCATCGTGACTGTCCAGCCAGCTCAAGGCCGTCGCAAGGCCGCCGCCATCGAAGTGGGCACCCTTGACGCAGCCGGTAAGCAGCACCGAGGCAAGTATCGCGACGGCGCAATTGGCGGTTGCACGCCGGATTGACAAGCTGCGGGCCGCCGGGCGGCAGGAAGTTATTGTTTTATGCTCCGTGGCCACGCTGACGATTTTCGCTACTGGCGACTGCGGCCGGGACATTCTCAACGGCAGCATTCTGGTTCCGGCCATCGAATGAATTGGCTCGTGGTGGGTTGCTGATCTGTTCATCGCGGTTCCATTATGTATATTGATACCCGACGGGCCTTGGTGCGGGCGGCTTCGTTGCGGTCCACTCCGTGGCCTTCGGCATTGAGGCGAGATTTGGAGACACCGCGCCTTGCCAGCCATGCCTTGACGGAGTCGGCGCGCAGCTGGGAGATGCGCATGTTCATCGCGTCCGTGCCGTAGTGGTCGCAGGTGCCGATGATGTCAATCTGCGCGTCCGGGTTGGAATTTATGAGTTCTAGCACTGTCTGGAGGGCTTCATACTGACTCTGCGGCACAGTCCACTCGTCGGTGGCGAAGTAGATCGAGCCGAGAAGACGCTGCCGGGTGGCGGTTGTGGCCGGGGTGCTAGTGGTGTCCCGTGAGGTGCTCGGGGCTGTCTTGGTGGTGCTGGCCGAAGTGCTAGTGGTGTCCCGTGCGCACGAAGTCGATTCCGTGCGCGAAATGGCCTCTGGTGCGCACGGGACGTTGGTTTCGGACTGCTCCGTGCGCACATCGCCGCCTGGTGCGCACGGCTCGGGTTTCGTGCGCACGGGAGCTGGAGTGCCCCCACGCCCAAAGATTGCCCCGAGGCCTACGCTCAGACGCACTCCACTCTCCCACAGCATATTGCTCTTGTGGTGTTTCTCCGGAATGGCATCAATCCGGCTGCCGGAATAGCCCGTGGCGGCGGAGTAGACGGCGAGGCGGAGTTGCTCCGTTATCCTGTAACCCGCCTGAAGACCGACCCCGCCTGCGAAATGCCACTGGGTACCGGTCTTGTAGAATGCTTCATCTCCGTCCGCAGATTCCGCCCTGCCGGATATACTATATATGGATGTGCGTGTGGACGCGGCATAGACTTGAGGTGTCAGTTCAAGGGTCCAGCGGCCGTCGCGGGTCTGCGGGAAAAGGCCGAGGAGGTTGATGTTGAGAGCCGCTCCATACTGCTGGAGAGCGGTGCGGCTGTAGATGTCCGAGAAGTGGAGGCTCGGGATATCGAGCACCGGAGCATAATACTGGGCCCCGTCGCTTCCGAGCCAGTAATCGCTCTTCGCGCAGCAGTCACGGGCGCTCATTGAGGTCCAGCCCCATTTGAGCCGGAGTTCAGCGGAAAATATCGGGTTGAACCGATAGCCTCCGAAGATGCCGGCGTTGAACCCGGGGCGGAAGGCATCATGGCCGAAACTACTGAAAGTGCTGAAACCCAGAGGCATTCCACCCTCGGCTCCTGCGTACCAGCCGAACCGCGTTCCGATAGCCAGTGAATCGGCTATGTTTTCTGGGGAGGTTGTTGAAAGAAATGAACCGGCAACCCGTCCACTGACCGTGGCCTTGCCGCCTGCTGCATTCGCAGCCGCACATAAAAAAAGTAGCATTACTGCTGCTCTCATTTTACTCATATCGGTTGTCTTCATTTTTTTCGTTTCTGGTCAGACAATACACTTCGAAGTTTCCGTCGCACCGTCTTACACTGTACGGTTGCCGCAGTTCCGGCGTCAAGTGACCTGAAAATGTCGCATTTTGACACCTGCACACTTCACCGCAACTGCAGGCGATCAATTGTCATTGTCCAGAGCACGAATCCTCCGTCGCCGCCTGACCATTTCGAACGCGACACAAAGATAGGCCTAAATTTCAGCCCGGCCTCTTGATTCTGGAAGAATCGTTTTCCTCTGAACTCACCCCCCCCGAAAAAGATTTTCCGCTCACGAAATGGGGCCGGCGAGCGGTTTGACTTTTTCCTCTAAGACATAGAGGGCCCTGAAAATTTCCGCTAAGGTGCTTCTGCGAGCCAATACGCCGCTAATTCTGGATTTACACCCCATCGCCAGCACCACCTGACAACTCATCAACATGCCATACCCGACCACCCGATGTAGTTTTCGCCAAGTTATAGCATATTCGTTCAAATCCGCTATAACCCGTCGCGAAAAACAGCGTAGAACATGGATTCGCCCGCCGGGTTATAGCACTTTTCTCATATTTTGCTACAACCTACACACAAGGGACCACTCGCCACAGCGCGCCTTGAGACCACAGCACCCCTCCACCGAATGGATTCCGCCGAAGGTTGGGGTGTTTTTTGCGCTTTTCTCCCCTACCTTTCGGGGACACAGGCCCCGACAGCACTCTGCGGCTTCTCCGTGCTGAAGGTTGGGGTGTTTTTTGCTATTTCTCCCCCTACCTTTCGGGGACACAGGCCACACACAGCACTCTGCGGCTTCCCCGTGCCGAAGGTTGGGGTGTTTTTTGCCCTTTTCTCCCCTACCTTTCGGGGGCGCAGGCCACACACAGCACTCTGCGGCTTCCCCGCGCTGAAGGTTGGGGTGTTTTCCGCCCTTTTCTCCCCTACCTTTCGGGGGCACAGGCCCCGCACAGCACTCTGCGGCTTCCCCGTGCTGAAGGTTGGGGTGTTTTCCGCCCTTTTCTCCCCTACCTTTCGGGGACACAGGCCCCGCACAGCACTCTGCGGCTTCCCCGTGCCGAAGGTAGGGGTGTTTTCTGCCCTTTTCTCCCCTACCTTTCGGGGACACAGGCCCCGCACAGCACTCTGCGGCTTCCCCGTGCCGAAGGTTGGGGTGTTTTCCGCCCTTTTCTCCCCTACCTCAGGTGGGGCGGCCGGAGCGGAGTCAGCGGCAGGGGAAGCGAGCGGGAAGAGGAGGAGGGAGGAGGAGGGAACAAGAGCGGCAGGGGAAGGGTGGAAGCAGATTAAAAAGCGTGGCCGCGGGAGCGGAGGGTAGGTGGAAGTGGGGGGGACAGGAGGCGAAGGGACCCGCAGCAGAAACGGGGCAGCAGGAATGGGGCGGGAATGGAGAGAGAGCAGAGCCGCAGCAGGAACGGGGCCGTGGGATCGGAGCCGCCGGGGACGGTGGAGGGTGCGGCTCAGATGTGCACGCCGTCCACGTATTCGGGGATGATCTCCGGGACGCTGCGCTTGGCCTTGCTGAAGCTGGACCCGGAGGCGAAGCCGGATTCCTCGGCAACCACTGCAAGTTTGGCTTCGGGGTGGGCCTCGATGTATTGGCGTGCATGTTCGAGCCGGAACATGTTGATGAGGTTGTAGTACCCCACCGAGGCGATGAACCTGCTCGCCGGGGCGGCTTTACCCTTGTCCATCTCGGCGAGGACATCGGATTTCTGGAGGTGCTGCTCCTTGTAGCGTCGGCGGATGATGTCCAGCACCTGGCGTTTGGATTCCTCGTCCCAGGTGAGCGGGGTGTGCTCGGCACTGTTGTCCTGAGCTTCGGCGGCCATGGCCTCCCCGATGATTTCTTTCTCATCCTCCTCGATGCGGTCCATGTCCTCCTGCACCTTCCCCGGCTGCAGGGCGCGTTGCGGGTGGAGAATCGCGCATAGGACGACAACCAAGCATACGGACATCAGAAGATCGACGGCGACGTTGAGAGCCCTGCTGCCGGAAAAGAATACCGCCCACTGGAGCAGGATCCATATAAGAGGAAGGTACAGGACTCTAGCCGCGAACCTATACGGGAAATCATCTTCGCTCGAATAGTTCTGGAGGTGGTAGTCGTTGATGCGTTTTCTGACCCAGAGTGTCACCTTGACAATACGGATGGACAGCAGCAGACTTACAACGGCCGCAGAAGCCATCAGCGGCAGCCCGCCTTCGGCAAGGAAACTGTTTCCTGTCAGGGCCATGACCATGAGAACAGTGAGGGCGGTCATGGGGACAACGACTGAAAGACGGTTGCTGACCCTGTCCAACCGCTGCCAGCGGAAATATCGCAAGTAAATGGAAGACATGCACATAGGATAGAAGACTATCCCGAAGATGCGTACATAGTTCCACGCCGCCGGGTCAGATGGAGCAATCACGTAGGGAAATTCCATGGCCACGGCTGCCATGAAGAATGCCACTTGTCCCCTCGCGGGATAGAAGTAGCGTCTCTGCTGGTCGAAAGGGCGGCACATGTGGAACCACCGTACAACGGAGCAGATAATCCCTGTCAGTATGAATACCAGGCAGGTCTCGGAATGGAGTATGTCAGCAGTGGACCAGCAAACCATATTATTCAATTGCATCAGGCCAAGGGTTCTGCAGGATTCCCGCCATGTCCGTCATCTGTTTGTGGGCCTCATGGAGGAGGCGTGCTGTCTCCGTTCGACGCGGTTTTGTCGTGTCGGGTATTATCGGATCTCCGACATGAAGGGTGAGCAGAGGGATGTTCGGCTTGTCGAAAAGCTTGTAAATACCTGTGCGCCTGCGATATGAGATCACGAATGGCAGCACGGGGATGTCATATTTGTACGCCATCAGGAAAGCACCCTTGTGGAATGAGCGGATCGGGGTGTAGAATCTCCAGCTGGCCGCTTCCGGGAACACGTGGATCCACTGTTTCTTCTCGTGCATCTCGTTGAACACGGCATCGAAGGCCCTCATGCCGGAGAGTTCCTCGGGAATGGGAACTCCGCCGAGGTAGTACATGAACCAGGCATCCTTGCCGCGCATGTGTTCCCCGAATATCGGGAACCAGAGTTTGCGCCAGCCGATAGCCTGCAGCACGCAGGTTAGATCCCAGGGATAGATGTGGTTGCAGACCGTTAGTGCGCCGTTCTTGAAGCAGGAGGCGTATTTTTTGAGTTTTTCCTTGCCGACTATCTTGAGGCCGTAGCGGATATTGTTGAGCGGGATGAGCAGGCAGCGGAGACCTATGTGGTTGAGTGCCTGGTTGAAACGGTATTTGAGACTGTGGCCGATCTCCCCGTATGGGAAAGTCTGGTCAAGGGCCACTTGGCGTCCGTCGTAGCGGACTGGGATTATATGCTTGTCTGAGCGGTCCGTCGGATATTCGATGTCAATGTCGGGGACATACACGCCGTCCCGTGTCCGCATCTGTCTATACCTTTCGTTGTCAATGCCTTTTCCCATAATTATACCCTGATTTTGGAACTGTGCAAATATAGCAATTTTTCCGTTCCGCTGTCTTCTGGTGGACTATGCTGTCCTTGTGGGGCTGCTGCCCAGTACAAGGCCTGTTTACTTTGCGTCGGCACAGCTCGCCCGGTCACGCGTCCGGTACAGTCTACTTTTCGCATCCGGTACAATCCGCCCGGCAGATGCTCCATAAAATGTGAAAACCCCCTGCTGATATGTGTCGAAAAATGTGAAATAAGTACTATATTTGCCTTGAAAAATGTGAAATATACGATGCAACTACTTAAGAGAAAGATAGATAACTTCCTTGAAGTTTGGAAGTCAACTGAGAAAAGAAAGCCATTGGTGATAAAAGGTGCCAGACAGATCGGGAAGACACAGTCGATCCGCGCATTTGCGCATGCTAATTATGCGTCCGTCATTGAGATAAATTTTGTTCTCCAGAAGAAATTCAGGGCAATCTTCGATAATGGATATGAGGTGGATACGATCCTGAAAAATATTTCACTCATTGAACCCTCGTGGGAATTCATCCCCGGCAAGACCCTGTTCTTTTTCGATGAACTTCAAAAGTGCCCCGATTGTGCGACTTCGTTGAAGTCATTTTGCCAGGATGGGAGATTTGATGTCATTTGTTCAGGGTCGCTCATGGGCATTTATTACGAAGAGATTGAATCTAATGCGGTAGGATACAAGGAAGACTATGAAATGCACTCGATGGATTTTGAGGAGTTCCTGTGGGCGAGGGGATATCAGTCCGGGCAGATCGAGGAACTTTACCGTCACATGATTGAAGTTGAGCCGTTTACGCAATTGGAACTTGACACAATCATGGGCATCTTTCGTGAGTATATGACGATCGGTGGGATGCCTGAGGTAGTCAAAAGATATGTTGATAACGGAAATTACAGTGGCACGCTCGCAATTCAGCGACAACTGCTCAAAGACTACGAGGAAGATATCACAAAATGCGCCGGAGGAAGCGATAAGGCGAAAATCCTTGCTGTATACAAACATATTTCCACTTTTCTGGCCAAGGACAACAAGAAGTTCCAGATTACGAAGATTGCAAAGAATGCCCGCAGCAGAGACTATATCGGCAGTGTCGAATGGTTGAAAGAGGCCGGGGTGGTCAATGTGGCCTATTGTCTTGAAAATGCGGAGCTTCCGTTGAAGGGCAACTATGATGCGTATAACTATAAATTATATTATCACGATACGGGCTTGTTGGTTGCATCGCTGGATGAAGAGGCTCAGGAGGATTTGCGCGCGAACAAGAATTTCGGGACGTACAAAGGAGCTATTTACGAAAACGTTGTCGGTGAGATGCTGATAAAATCAGGGTATGAGCAGCTCTATTTCTATAGGCGCGAGAATCCCTCTATAGAAATGGATTTCTTTGTCAGGGATCATGATTCGCTGATTCCGATTGAAGTCAAAGCCAATGACGGGGCGGCGGTGTCGCTCAATAAGTTGATTGAGAGCCAATCGTATCCGGATATTCATTATGGGATCAAGTTGGGGTACAAGAATATCGGCTGGAATGGCAGGTTCTACACTTTTCCATATTTTCTTGCGCCGTTCTTGCGCCGCTTTCTTCGGGAGAAAGATGCTTCCGGCCTGGAGTGAGGTGCTCTGCCGGGGATGGTCGGTGACGTGCGGCGGGTGTGGCCGGATGTCGGTGGCAGGCCGGTGATGCTTCGGTGCTCTGCCGGGGATGGTCGGTGACGTGCGGCGGGTGTGGCCGGATGTCGGTGGCAGGCCGGTGATGCTTCGGTGCTCTGCCGGGGATGGTCGGCGACGTGCAGCGGATGGGCCGGATGTCGGTGGCAGGCCGGTGATGCTTCGGTGCTCTGCCGGGGATGGCTAGTGCTAGGTGCTTGGCAGTTGGTGTCGTCTCGCCCCATTCTCGCAGCCCTTCCCGTCGTTCCACGCGTCCGCCACCCCGCTCCTCCGCCCCTCCAGCGAAAGGTAGGGGAGAATATGCCCGAATCTACCCCAACCTTTGGCGCGGGGAAGCCGTAGAGGGCTACGTGGGGCCTGTATCCCCGAAAGGTAGGGGTAAAAAGCGCAAAAAATCCCCCAACCTTTGGCGCGGGGAAGCCGTAGAGGGCTACGTGGGGTCGGTGTCTCCGAAAGGTAGGGGTAAAAAGCGCAAAAAATCCCCCAACCTTTGGCGTGGGTTCATCTGTGGGGATGTTAGGAGGCGGCGATTCTTTGGGGCGGGGAGTTGTTTGGTCTTTTGTACGGAGAAGGCTGGTTTGCCGAACAAAATGGTGCTGCAAGGGCACTCGGTACGGGGAAATAGGGGTTTGCCGAACGGAATAGCGTTGATGGCAAAGGTGGCGCGTCGGGAGCCGAGTGGGCCGTGCCGGGTGGGAGCGGAATCGCCGGAATAGGCTCACACCTGGACGGGGCAACGGCTTCAGACGGGGCCGCAGGGCAGGCCGCAGTGCCAGGTAGGAGCGGAATCGCCGGAAAAGGCTCACTCCTGGACGGGGGCAACGGCCGCAGACGGGGCCACAGGGCGGGCCGCCGTGCCGGGTGGGAGCGGAATCGCCGAAAAGGCTCACACCTGGACGGAGCAACGGCCACAGACGGGGCTGCAGGGCGGGCGGCCGTGCCAGGTGGGAGCGGAAATGCCGGAATAGGCTCACACCTGGACGGGGCAACGGCCGCAGACGGGGCAGCAGGGCGGGCCGCCGTGCCGGGTGGGAGCGGAATCGCAGGAATAGGCTCACACCTGGACGGGGCAACGGCTTCAGACGGGGCAGCAGGGCGGGCCGCCGGGCCAGGTGGGAGCGGAATCGCCGGAATAGGCTCACACCTGGACGGGGCAACGGCTTCAGACGGGGCAGCAGGGCAGGCGGCCGTGCCGGGTGGGAGCGGAAATGCCGGAAAAGGCTCACACCTGGACGAGGCAGCAGGCACAGGGCGCGGCAGCAGGCCACGGGCCGGGAAGGCAGGGCAGTTTCCGGCAAATCACTATCTTTGCGGCATGATTGCCACACTATTATCCATCCTGCTCTGCTGCCACGCGCCGTCACCGGTTCCCCACCCCCACTGGGAAGCAGTCAGCCCGCAACCCCGTCCCACCATTGTCCTCCACCCCCACGAGGAGGTAACCTGCCGCTGCGAAAAGAGCAGCGCACACGAAGAAGCCGCCTGCCGCTGCGAAAAGAGCAGCGCACACGAAGAAGCCGCCTGCCACAAGGAAGCGGCCCGTCCCGACGGCAAACGTTTTCCCGAAGATGTCAACGTACAGGAGGCGGCCCACCCCGAGCAAGCGACACCCGATGGGAAAGACTGCCTGGAGGGATACCGCAAGGTTTTCCTGGCCGGCACCATTGACGGCGGAGACAGCGTGGACTGGCAGGCCGAGGCGGAGAAGTTTTTCATCAGCCGGGGAGGTTGGGCCGTGTTCAACCCGCGCCATAAGGAATGGCACCCGGAGCGCCCTGGGGAGATGGATTATCAGGTCAACTGGGAACTGAGCCACCTCGAACAGGCCGACGCGATCCTGATGTACTTCGCAGACGGCAGCAAGTCCCCGATCACCCTGCTCGAACTCGGCCTGCACGCCCGTTCAGGGAAACTCCGTGTGGTGTGCACGGAAAAATTTTACCGGTACGACAATGTCCGGATCACCTGCGAACGCTACGGCATCCCGGTGTTCACCACGCTCCAGGCCGCACTTAAAAACATCTGCGAACCATGAAAAAGTTTATCGTTTACATAGCCATAACTCTCCTGTTCTCAAGCATTTGTCCGGCACAGACCGGCACGTGGTCAGGGAAACTCAACGTTTCCGGGACAGAACTCGATCTGGTGTTCAACCTCGACTCCGGAACCCTGGATGTACCCGACCAGGGCGCAAGAGGGATTCCGGTAAACGTTGACCGGTCAGGGTTCGGGAGCATCGGCCTCGGCATACCATCCATCAACGCCTCGTTCGAGGGAGTGTGGACCGGCAAGCGCATCGCGGGGACATTCACCCAGCACGGGATCCAGTTCCCGTTGACCTTGAACCCGGGCGAACCTGAACTGCGGCGGCCCCAGACCCCCGTGGAACCGTTTCCATACAGGACGGAAGAGGTCAACTTCGCAAACGGGGACGCTGTGCTGAGGGGGACATTGAGCATTCCGGAAAACTGTGACGGCGCCACCCCGGCACTGCTGATGGTCACGGGCAGCGGGCTTCAGAACCGGGACGAGGAGGTGTTCGGGCACAAGCCGTTCGCGGTCATCGCGAATGCGTTCGCCCGGGCCGGGATAGCCACGCTGCGCTACGATGACCGGGGTTTCGGGGAATCGACGGGCGACACTACCGGCTGCACCACCCGTGATCTCGCGGACGATGCCGAGGCCGGGGTGAGTCTGCTGCGGGGGAGGTTTTCCCGAGTCGGGGTGCTGGGACACAGCGAGGGAGGCACGATCGCCCTGATGCTCGCTGCGGAGGGGAAGGTTGATTTCGTGGTGAGCCTCGCCGGGATGATAGTATCCGGTGCGGAGACGCTGCTCGCCCAGAACAGGCACGCGCTTGCCATGAGCGGTCTGCCGGAGAGCGACATCGAGGCCTATTGTCGAGTGTTGTCTGATTGCTTTGAGGCTGTGGTTCAAGGACTTCCACTTCCGTCAGGAGATCTGCTTCCGGAGGGATTGGCGCAGAATTACAGGCTCGCCGCGCAGGGATTTCAGACTCCTTATATGAGGTATTTTCTCGCGCTTGACGTATCCAAGGAGCTCGGGAAAGTGAAGTGCCCGGTGATGGCGCTCAACGGGACGAAGGACATCCAGGTGGACTGCCGGACCAACTTGGATGCGCTCAGGAAAGGGCTGGGCGCGATCGCGGCTGGTGCTTCTATGCAAAGTGCGGCTCCGGGGGCTCCGGTTTCGGGGGCTCCTGTGGAAGGCGCGGCTCCGGGGACGGCAGACTCGGGTTCTCCGGGGGCTCCGGTGGAAGGTGCGGCTCCGGGGACGGCAGACTCGGGGACGGCAGACTCAGCAAGTGGGACAAATGTCATCAAGGCCGAAGATGGCCTCAACCACCTGTTCCAACATTGCACCACCGGGGAAGTCACTGAATACAAGCAGATTGAAGAGACATTTTCACCGGCGGTCATAGATGAAATGATTGCCTGGATCAAGGCGTTGCCTTAGTTTGCCGGCAGCCAGACCGCCAGCCGTGTCACCCCGGCTCCAGCACCGCGTCAGCGCAATCTGCCCTTTCCCGGTGTGGACCTTTTCCAGCGTCATTAACCAAGCCACCTCGCTACCCACCACAGCCCCCCTGCGGCATCCCGTGGCCAAAGGTCAGGGTAATTCCGGGCATTTCCTCCCCTACCTTCCGCAGGCAACGCCTCTGCACAGCTCCATGCGGCATCCCGCCGCCAAAGGTTGGGGTAATTCCGGGCATTTCCTCCCCTACCTTCCGCAGACACCTCCTCTGCACAGCACCCTGCGGCATCCCGCCGCCAAAGGTTGGGGTAATTCCGGGCATTTCCTCCCCTACCT
>ERZ808252.1775-NODE-1775-length-14689-cov-10.890051_pt1 | contig 14689 bp, 10 predicted proteins | sample MGYA00521242_ERZ808252 | MGnify/ENA primary metagenome ERZ808252 (study PRJEB31516, sample SAMN03275581) | gut metagenome | biome: mammalia-associated habitat; material: feces | host: Papio cynocephalus | place: Kenya | collected 2012-08-07 ...
CGGCACCCCGTCAGCAAAGGTTGGGGCATTTTTGTCTGTTTTTCCCCCTACCTTCTGGAGGCATCGCCCGTGTACAACGTTCTACGGTATCCCTTCGTCAAAGGTATGGGTATTTTTCGCGATTTTCTCCCCTACCTTTGGCAAACGCCAGGCACCTTCGCCACTCTCTTTCCGCCTTCAAAAGTTCACCCTTCGCCCATCAAGCAGACCTGCCGTACACCACAGCGCCGTTTTCTGTACGGAACGGTCTCGCGAGTGCCTCGCGTACAGAAAGATGCCGGTTTTCTGTACCGCATGTATCCGCAAGCGGCTCGCGTACAGGAGAGGGCTCTTTTCTGTACCGGACGGAGAATCGCCCCGAGGTTATAGAGCTTTGAGGCTCCGGCGCTCTAACCTAAACACCAATATGCCGCTAGAAAGCAATTTCCGCGCAGGGTTATAGCGTTTCTGCAATCTTTCTCTACAACCTTTTCCAGTTAATGTCCAAATAAAATTGGACCTAATAATTTTGGTTTAACCTTTATATTTTAATAATCAATATTTGTAACTACTCAGGTGCCCCTGTCCTGACCATAAATCGAGGATGACGCGAGGCTTTCGCCATCCCACTGCAACTTTTTCCAAAATCACGTCCATGCTGCAAGGCCGCGTCCCGGGTCGCCGAAAATCAGCCGTCTGCCGCCTTTTGTAGGCCTTGCAGAAGCGCCCGAAAACCTTTCGCCAGACCCTCCACACAAAGGGTCGCCAATCCCGCCAAAAAAGCTCCAAAACAGCCTCTAACACACTGGCGTTCAATCTGTTGAATTTGCATATGTCAAATCTTTTTCTTACATTCGTGGTATGAAAAAGGACTTCAATACGGGATTGAAAAAGAGCGTCGAGTCGGACATAGCGAGACTGACCCGCAGGCGTAAGCAGCTTCTTCGCGAAATGGGGTACTCGGAGGATCTCGAATCTTCGGAGCTCGCCGAAAAACTCCACGAGCAGACTCTTGCCAATGACAGCCTTAACCGCAGCATCGCCAGCAAAGACGAGGAAATCGCGAAGCTCAAAGCCAAGATAGCGGAACTCGAAAGCGGAGCCAAGCCCATTGCGAAGACCAGCACCAACAGCAGCGTCCCGCCCTCCAAGAACCCGATAGGCGTCCCTCATACGCAGTCTCAACGGAAGCCATCCGGCAGGAAGACCGGCGGCCAGAAGGGGCATCAAGGCAGCACGCGGCTGCAGTCCGAGAACGTGACCGGGTCGGAGCGCTGGTATCCCGCGGCCGTCTGCCCCGAGTGCGGAAAACCGCTGGACATGGAATCCGCGACGATTGCCGCCACGAGGCAGGTGGTGGACATCCCGCTTCCGATCATGGCTACGGTCGTGAACCATCTTCAGATGCAGGCCAAGTGCACCTGCGGGCACTGCTGCAAGGGACAGTTCCCGGAAAATGTGAATGCGCCTGTCTCCTACGGCCCGAACATCATGGCCATGACTTCGTATCTGAGCACTTATCAAAACATCCCGTTCAAGCGTCTCACCCACTTGTTCGAGACCATCTTCGGACTGCACATCAGCGAGGGGTCCGTATCCAACATGCTGAATGCCATGCGCAAGCTCTCCAAGACGCCATACGAGATGATACGCAGGAAGGTCGCAACCGGGCAGGTGGCCGGCGCCGACGAGACAGGAGTCAACGTGAACGGCAAGAACAACTGGCTCTGGGCTTTTCAGAACGCGGTCGCGACCTTCCTGGCCTTTGACAAGAGCAGGGGTCACGATGTCGTGAACAAGAACTTCTCGCATAAGGAGCAAGGCGGAATCGTCTGGGTGACCGACCGCTGGCCCGCCTACTTCATGGGGGATGTCGGGATAGAGGACCACCAGATCTGCATCGCCCACCTGCTGAGGAATCTCACCTACACGATGCAGGCCTTCCCGGATGACGCATGGAGCCTGGACATGCTTGACCTTCTGAAGGACTCTGTCCGCCACAGGCATGAGGGAGACATCGGGCAGGATGTGAGGACGGAGATGGAAGGACGCTTGGACGAACTGCTTGCCAGATCTCCAATCTACACGAAGGAAGACGGGGAGGCGACCGAGCTGGACAAGCTCAAAAAGAGCATCGCCAAACACAGGGACCACGTCTTCACCTTCCTGACGAACCCTGCCGTCCCGCCCACGAACAACGACAGCGAGAAGGCGCTCAGGCCGGCCAAGACCAAACTCAAGGTCAGCGGATGCTTCCGCACGGAGACCGGCGTGGAAAACTACGCCACCGTCGCTTCCGTAATACAGACGGCGATCAAGAACGGACAAGACCCTTTCGAGGTCCTTCGGGTCATCGCGACCCTTGCGCAGGCATAGCATCATAGTTCAAATCGACTTTGTAGTGAAGTCATGGCCGGTCGGCCATGACTAGGCCACCTGAGTAGTTACCAATATTTTATATAGTCGGCAAGAAGCCTTGTCGTTTGCGCGCAAGCGATATCGTCCTAACGGCCATCAAAGATGGTCGCGACTCGGAGCCTCGATGAATATCCTTCGGTAAACATACTTTCCATAGCGGACATCCGACTGTCGGTGCCGCAAGTATCTGCATCAGTTTACAAAGGTTGGGAAGTACACACTTCCCGACGCCATTGTGAATCGGTGCTGTGGACACCAGACCACTTTTCACGCCCGGCGCAGATTTTTCTGTTTCTTTCGTCTTTTGAAGTTTCTTTATTGTCCGGAAGCCGGGAAAGCGTTATCATTGCGGCGTAAAAACTCAATATGATGAAGAACTTCAAGAAGGATTCTGCCGGCGGCGAGGCCGTGGGGCAGAAGCGCAAGGGGAAAGGACGCGGAAACGGAACCGATGCCTGCGAGATAGCTGGCTTCTCCGCCGACAAGAGGATTTTATACGAAAATGATATGATCACAGCTTGATCTGGCACTGCGCTACGACTATGCGATGGACAAGGGCCGGGCTGAAGGCGAAGCCAAAGGAAAGGCGGAAGGTCTCGCGGAAGGCAAAGCCATCGGGGAAGCAAGAGGCAAAGCTGAGGGGCTCGCGGAAGGAGAAACAAGAGAAAAATCCGCCATCGCCCGGCGGATGCTGGAAGACGGAGTCCCTGTGGAGACCGTGGCAAAATACTCCGGGCTCACGAAGGAAGATGTGCTGAAATTGGCATAGCTTTAGCCGGTACATTACATACCTTGGATAGCTTGCTCTCACCATCTTTCTAAAGTCCAATAAAACGAGGCTCTCATATTGTGTGGGCCAGAACGTCAAATGCCGCTACCTTCACAGGCTGCGGCACTTTTCAAAATGTTCAGTATCCTATTATTGTTTAATCAAAACGGTATTTGCTGACACATCTATAGCATACACTGTGCCAAACTCTTGCAATACAATTTGACCAACGTGTGTCCGGTGAGTATTAACTAAAAGAATGACAATCGAATAAGTCCATTCTCATAAGGAGAGGTACGTTCCACGTTTGTCATCGGCTTTTCGGGAAGGACGAATATGCTGCCTGGCCTGCTATCAAGTTGACGGTGAAGCAGGCTGCGAAATTGTGTCTGGAAAGCATTAATTGATTGCAGAATATTGTTATTTTTTTTACTTTCGTGTCCGCATGACCGCATTATAAACTAATAACACAATTATTACTTTAAAAATGAAATTATCTGTTTTATTCAAGACAACCCTTCTTGCGTGTCTGTTTGCTGGAAACCAGTCGATTGCCTTTGCGCAACAAAAGACAATCTCCGGTCAAGTATCAGACAGCAAAGGTGAACCCCTTATGGGGGCTGTTGTCATGGCTATGATCAATGGGCAGACACAGGGACAGACCACGAATGCTGATGGCAAATATGTTATCACCGTTCCCTCGTCTGTAAAGACGCTTACCTTTTCATTACTCGGATATGATGATGTCATTGAGACAATCGGATCCCGGACAGAGATCAATGTCACACTCAGAGAGTCTTCTATCTATCTTGAAGAAGCCGTTTCAATAGGTTACGCCAAAGTCAAGAGAAAAGACCTTACCGGATCGTCCGTTTCAATATCCGGCAATGACCTGGCGCAGATCCCTGCGCCTACGGCTGCTCAGGCGCTTTCCGGTAAAGCAGCCGGCCTCTCTATCGTCTCTCAGAGCGGAGCTCCTGGTGCGGATCTTAATATCACGATACGTGGGGGCAGCTCTATAACACAGTCCAACTCACCTCTATATATTGTCGATGGCTTTGCTATGGAAGATGGCCTCAAAATGGTTGACATCAACGATATAGAGAGTATTGATGTGTTGAAGGACGCTTCGGCTACAGCCATTTATGGTGCACAAGGATCCAATGGCGTGATTCTCATCACCACCAAATCCGGCAAGGCTGGAAAAACAACAGTGAGCTACAATGCTTATACGCAATTTGAGAAAATCAGCCGTAAACTTTCGATGCTTGGACCTGAAGATTATGTAAAGTACCAGTATGAGTTTGCAATGCTAAATACGGGCGGCAAGATAGGAGAATGGGCCAATATGTTCGGCGGTTCCCTTTCTGATCCTGATTTTTACACAGGTGCCTATTCGCGCATCCACTCGCAATATGCCGGCAAGGAAGCGATAGGTTGGCAGGACATAGTGTTCGGGCGGACTGGATTCACCCAGTCGCATAATGTCAATGTCAACGGTGGCAATGAGACCACTCGGTTTATGCTTAGCTACAACTATAATGATCAGGACGGCATTATGGCTAAACATGGTTACACCCGAAATGGTATACGTGCAAAAATCAATCATGAACTATGGAAAGGTGTGCGTCTCGATTTTAACGCTGCATTCAACAACACACGCGTTGAGGGTGGTGGGCATATGAGTTCCGCTCTTCGTAAGACCCTCCTCCAGCCTCCTACGGGCGGTGTGCGTTTTTCCGATGAGGATCTTATAAACAAGGATCTTACTGATGAGTTCAAGAAGATAGAAGGACAATATGATCTGGATAACCCGATTCTTGAGAACAATGCCATAGATAACAATAGCTACACCCGTCAGATGGTTGTCAATGCCGGTATTGACATAGATGTTTTAAAAGGACTCACCTGGCGCACCGCCGGTTCCTACACATGGTATTCAATCCGCAATGACTATTGGGATGATGGTACTACACGTGCGGCCGAGAGTTATAAGACAGATACACAGGGTAGTGTTCATCCTTATGGCTCCCGTAGGAATACGGAAAAATATAATTGGCAGGTTACCAATACACTCAACTACTCCGGCAGTGCAGATAGGCATAGCTTCAGTGTGCTTCTCGGACAGGAGACCGTGTTCAACCACTCCCAGTTTGATTATAATATGTACTATGGCTTCCCGGAAAACAACTTTGGCCTCAATAATGTCGGGATGGGACAATCATACAGCCGCAGTTCGGGTTTGAGCGAGAATGCGCTTGTATCCTTCTTTGGCAGAGCCATGTACAGCTATGACGATCGTTATCTTTTCACTCTTTCTTCCCGTGCAGACGGTACTTCCAAATTCGCCAAGGGACATAAGTGGGGTTTTTTCCCGTCTGCATCTGCCGCTTGGCGAATCTCGCAGGAAGAGTTTTACAAGGGCAGTGCTTTCAGCGAAGCCGTAAACAGGATGAAGTTCCGCCTTGGATATGGCACGACAGGTAATTGTAATGTCGAGGACTACATTTACACTACTGCTTATGGGGCTGGGCATTATGCTGTTGGTAAGTCAGATGTCTCCACCCTTGTGCCGTCAAATATCCTTGGGAATCCTGATCTTAAATGGGAAACCACAACATCTCTCAATGCCGGCATTGATCTGGGATTTGCCGGAGACAGGGTCAATTTAAGCGTGGATTGGTATAACAACCAGTCGAATGACCTGATCATTCTTAACGATGTACCTAACACAACAGGTTATTCAAGGCAATATCAAAACCTCGGGGCGATACGCAACCGTGGACTTGAGATTGTGCTCAATTCCATCAATGTCGACAGGGGAGGATTTCGGTGGACCAGCGATTTCAATATTTCGTTCAACCGTTCGAAAGTGCTCTCTCTTTATGGACAAGACGGCAAGGATTACATGTATTCAAGTCTTCAGGACTCATATGAAAATTGGTCGGCAAGTTTTCTTGTGAAAGTAGGTCAGCCTCTTGGTCAGTTCTTCGGCTATATGTACGATGGTGTATACACGACCGATGACTTTATCCAAAATGCTGATGGATCATACACCCTAAAGCCTGGTATCCCTTATGATTCCAATCGCAGACGCGAAGATGTGAAGCCTGGCGATATGAAATTTGTCCCTCAGACAGATTCGGTTGATGCCGATGGCAATCCTACATATGCCCTCTCTACAGACAAAGACAAGGCAGTGGTGGGCAATGCTAATCCTGTCTTCAGCGGCGGATTTACCAATAATTTGTCATACAAAGGATTCGATCTTTCTGTATTCATGAGTTTCAGCCTTGGCAACAAAGTATGGAATCTCAATAAGGTTCGTTATTATGGCCCGTATCTAGGCAACATGAACTCTTTTTCTGAGATGGGTGGCCGTTTTACATTGATTGATCCTGCAACGGGCAAGGAAACAACAGACCTTGCGCGCCTTGCTGAGCTCAACCCACGTCAGCACGACAAGGATATGCTCTGGAGCCTGAGTTCATACAACAACTACTCTGTATCTTGCCCTATGAATCTTTTCTCCGAGGATGGCTCATATTTGCGCCTCAATACCATAACGTTTGGGTATACTCTTCCGAAGAACTTGACACGAAAGGCGAAAATTGAGAACCTGCGCTTCTATGTGACCCTCAATAATATTTGTACATTCACTAGATACAGCGGATATGATCCTGAAGTGTCCACGAGCAGCAGTGCACTCAATCAGGGTATTGACAGTTCATCTTTCCCACGCACAAAGGGGTGCGTGTTAGGTGTCAACATTAATTTTTAAACAGATGCATAAAATGAAAAAGATATTTTTACTTTTTTTTGCAGTCGCAACGCTTCTTGTATCATCATGTGATGGTTTCCTTGAGATCCCATCCGCTACAAAATTCGACAGCGATACGGTGTTTCAGACTGAGGCGAGGGCGGAGATGGCCGTGCTCGGTGCATATGACGGGAGTTGGAGCGATGAAATCTGGTATCAGCTCGGCATGGGGACCGATGAAGTTTATTCGACTGAAGGCGTGACGAACTCAAAGTACCAGTTGGGCAATTATGTTCTCTCCGCAGCCCGTACAGGCAGTTGCTTCTCTACTTTTTACAAGGGTATAGAGTATGCTAATGTTTGCATTGATGGCATTCTCGCCATGGGCAACCAGACTGACAACACACGGAAACTCCTCGGAGAAAGTTATGCTGTACGTGCAGCTGCATATCTTAACCTTCTTCGCTATTGGGGCGATGTCCCGTACACGACTGTCCCTGTGGCCAAACTCAGCGATTTTTATTCTTCACGCGTGAGCCGTGACCTTATTTATGATGGCATCATAGAGGACTTGCAGAAAGCTGTGAAACTCATCCCTTGGAAGAGTGAAATCACCAATTTTACCCCGGAGCGTTATTGCAAAGAGTCCGCATATGGTCTTCTGGCGAGGGTTGCCCTCTATGCGGCAGGATATTCGCTGCGCTGGGACATCGAGACTTATTCGGAAAGTTCTCTGGGGATTGCTAAACGTGATGATGCTGCCCGGGTGAAAGAACTCAACAAGATTGCGATGGATGCCTGCAAGGAAGTGATGGACAGGAAATCATTTTCTCTCGAGCATGATTTTGATCAGGTGTTCCGTAAACTTGTCAATGGAGAGTACAGTTCTGAATCCATGTTGGAACAAGGTAAATTCGGCCCTAATGTCAAGAGTCTGCACGGGTATACTAACGGTGCGTCATGCCATATCAACTCTATCTTTGGGAAAGCTTTCCCGCAGATGCGCATAAATCCAATACTTTATTTTGATTATGCTGAAGATGATACTCGCCGTGATGTGACTATATGCCAATATGCCGTCAGTGCTGACAGCAAACTTTACGAGATGCCTTATGGCTGTTTCTATGTCGGCAAGTTCCGGCCTATGTGGAAATCCACCATCGGAACGGCGGCCAATGTGCGTGATATCAATTGGATATGGATGCGTTACAGCCATATTCTTCTTATGTATGCCGAGGCGGCGAATGAATATAACGGCGCACCTACGACCGAAGCGATAGATGCGCTAAAAGAAGTGCGTCTTCGTGCTTTTGGCTGGGACGAAAGTAGGATTGGCTCCATCCCCACTGATCACGATGGATTCCTCAAGGCAATCATAGACGAGAACAGATTTGAGTTCGCCGGTGAATCATGGCGACGCACCGAACTTTGTCGTTGGGGCATCCTATATGAGACTTTGACCGCTAACAAGGCAGAACTCATGAAACTTGCCGGGAGAGAAGGCAAATATTCTGAGGTTGACCGCTATCGTGTGTTCACCCCTGTTGCAGGGGAATGGCAGATGCCGGGTAACAACATACCTTATATTGCCTTGAAAACACTTCAGCTTACCAAAGCCGAAACAGAGGCCTACGAGGATCAAGGATATGTCGTAGTGGATATGCAAGATTCGGTATCTCCATGCACACATGCAGATGGCAATGAGATAATGTCTTATGGAGTATTCGAAGTGGCCGCAGATGGATTGAGGGTGTATAAGGGCAGTGCTGGTTATGAAAAAAATATCCGTTATGCGAACCTTTTCGGCGGATTGCAGCGTTGCCACTCAGAAATACTTCCTCTAGCGAGCACTAATATTGACGTGAATATCGGCCTTCGTGGCCAACAGACTCCAGGATATTAATATGACAAAACCACATTTTACCACGACGGCGGCACTTGCCTTGGCCGTGACGACTCTGGCGCTGGGAGCCTGCTCCGGACAGGGGAAGATCGACCGCAAGGCGCTGGTGACGCGCAACAACCCCCATGTGACGCAGGTCAATCCCCTGCACTCACTGAACCTCGGCAACGGGGCCTTCACCATCACCCTTGATGCCACGGGACTCCAGACATTTCCCGAATACTACAAGGACGGACTCTCGCTCGGAACATACAGCCAGTGGGGCTGGCACTCATTTCCGGATACGGAGGGCTACGCCATAGAGGAAACCCTTGAAGACCATCCGCTTCCTGGGCATCCTCATGGTATCTATTCCGTCCAGGAGGGCCTGACCCTTGGCGGGCGAGGCAAGGCCGCAGCCGAATGGGTCCGTTCCAACCCTCACCGCATGCATCTCGGCAACATCGGCTTCGCCGGGATGTCCCCTGAGCAGGTAAGCGACATTGACCAGACTCTCGACATGTGGGACGGTGTCCTGCACTCCAGATTCAAATGGGACGGTACCCCTGTCGAAGTCGAGACCGTCAGCGGCGGAGACGGACAGGACCTCTATGCTGCGCACATATCTTCCGATAAGGCTCTCCCGGTAGTTATAAGATTCCCGTATCCGACCGGGCAGCACAGCGATGACGCTTCCGACTGGAATGCCGACAGCAGGCACAGTACGGAATTTGTTTCCCACGATGCCTCATCGGCCGTTCTCAAGCGCACGGTTGACGCGAGCACATATTATGTGACAATCCGCTGGGACGGAGGGGTGAGCCTTGAGATGACAGGCCCCAACCGCTTGGTGCTCAAGCCGGAAAATGGGGACTGGAGCTTCTGTGCCTCGTTCTCCGAGAAACTCCCGCAGGGGAGCGTCCCGACTTATGACCAGGCCCGGGAGGGTGCACGCCGCCTCTGGAACAACTACTGGAAGACCAGCGGCGTGATAGACTTCTCGCATTGCACCGACTCCCGCGCGCCGCTTCTTGAGAGGCGGGTTGTCCTCTCCCAATATCTGATGCGCGTGCAGGAGGCCCAGGATTTCCCGCCTGCCGAGACGGGCATGACATACAACACCTGGTTCGGCAAATTCCACCTTGAGATGGTGATGTGGCACAGCTTCCACTATGCCACTTGGAACAAGCCGGAACTCCTCGAAAAACAGTTGGACTGGTATCTCGGCGTGATGCCGCAGGCCCGTAAAATCGCTGAACGCCAGGGATTCCAAGGCATCCGCTGGATGAAGATGACAGACCCTTCTGGGGCCGAGACACCGTCCGATGTGGGCTCTTTCATCATCTGGCAGCAGCCGCATCCTATATACATGGCCGAACTCATCTACCGTGCCACGAAAGACCACAAGGTGCTGGAGAAATACGCCGACATGGTCCAGCAGACCGCTGAGTTCATGGCCTCGTTCGTCAGCTATGACAAGGCCGCGGACCGCTACATCATAGAGGGGGCCTGCGCTGCAAATGAGAGCTACAACGAGCGCTCCACCCTAAATCCGGCTTTCGAGATGTCCTACTGGCACTTCGGTCTGAAAGTGGCCCAGCAGTGGAGGGAACGCCTCGGGCTGGAGCGGGAGCCTCAGTGGGACGAGATAATGGACAAACTCGCCCCTCTCTCGACAAGCCCGGACGGCATCTACCTTCCGGCCGAGAAAGGCCCGGGCATCCCGGACTTCGTCAACATGACCGTGGAACTGGACAACAGCCCGGCGGCACCGGCAGGAGGTTATTTCAACGGCATCAGACCGAAAGCAGAGCCGACAACCGTCAAGGCTGCCCAGGCAAACGGCCGCGATCCGTTCTATGTTCGTGCCACCTCTTCGGAGAACCTCCTTGCATACGGCATGCTGCCCGGGTGCAGGCTTTTCAACGAGGAAAACATGCAGAAGACGGTGACCCGCGCAGCGGAGAACTGGGGATGGAAGGGCGGCAGTTGGAGCTGGAACTACCCGGCCCTTATGATGAACGCCACCCGCCTGCACCGCACCGACATTGCCGTACGCGCGGCCACGATGGACGGGCGCAGCGACCTGCTTCTGCCGAGCGGCAACAATTACCGCACGGAGCGCCTGAGGATGTATCTCCCGGGCAACGGCGGCCTGCTGCTTGCAGTGGGGATGATGTGCGCCGGCTGGGACGGCTGTGACGAGCCGAACCCGGGATTCCCGAAGGACGGCAGCTGGGATGTCCGCTGGGAGGGGCTGAGCCCTATGCCGTAAGGGCGTCCATGGAGATCATGAAGGCGTTGTTCTCTATGAGACTCTTGAGAAACGCCCTCGTCGCCATTTTTATATATTGACCTTTGAGGAGATGGTAGGAGCCTACCATCTCCGTTTCGTTGTGGTCGATGGCTATGGTGCAGAACTCCGGCTTGTCCTTGACCGTGGCGGCTGAGAGAAATGTGATTAGTTCCGTACGGCTTACCAGATCGAGCAGCATATTCAAGTCATTGACTTCCAGTCTGACGTCGAACTTGTAGTTTTGCCCGAACAGCAGGCGGTCGAACTCGTTGCGCGCCTGGAGCCCGCGTGACGGGAGAGCGAGAGGGTATTTCTCCAGATCCACAAGCCTGACCTTGTCTTTGCGTGCGAGCGGATGGTCACGGCCCGCAACCACGCAGAGGTTGCTGCTGAACAGGATATGCGACTCGATGTTGTCGAACATCCTGCTCGGGCGGTATGATAGCACCGTGTCGAGTTCCCCGTTCTCCAGCATCTGCATCAACTCTTCCATGGAACTGCATGTCAGCCTTATGGAGATGCCGGGATGACTTTTCATGAATTCTTCGATGGTCTTGCCCATGAGAGGGCAGAACGTGTATGTGGCCCCCACGTTGATTGTTCCCACCGACAGGTCGGCGACATCTTTTATGCGTGCGATGCCCGAGTGTACGTCTTCGGCGATCCGCTTGGCGTAGGGGAGGAACTGCAGGCCATAGTCGCTGAGTCTTACGCTGTGCGAGTCCCGGACGAAAAGCTCTGCACCGAGTTCATCTTCGAGCTGCTTTATCTGCTGGGACACTGTGCTCTGCGATATGCAGAGCTGACGGGAGGCTTCCGAGAAACTTGAGGTCTCGGCTATTTGGAGAAAGTACTTTATCTGCCTGAGTTCCATTAGTTTGACTTTTTGGTCACTGAAAATGAATACTTGTTGAATGCAAATATAGGAAGAGTTGCCCCTATTACCATGCCGAGTATGGTCACGATGAATACTATGCCGTTGGACATGAGCAGGTACATATAGTGCATGAATGAACTCTCGTCAGAAATCCGGATGCAGTACACCACGGCCTGCACAGCCCTGTAGGCGTACATCCCGGGAACCATCGGGAGCAGTGCCGGGAAAGAGATGAACTCGGCCGGGGTCTTTATGTGCCGGGCCATCGGGAGCGAGATCAGGCCGATGACGCATGAGGCGGCGAAACTGGCGATCGCCAGATGCCATCCCGCGAGATTCATCAGCAGATAGCGGGACATGTGCCCGCATGCGCCGGCCAGACAGCACCACGGCAGCACCTTTGGGGACGGGTTGCTGATGGCGGCGAAACCCATTGCGGCGATGGCGGAGAACAGACCGTCTTTCAATATGTTCCAGAGAATTTCCATCATACGAACTTGATGTTGAGGATGACGAAGGCCAGACACAGTCCGACAGACAGGCATACTGTGGTGGTAAGGGCGTTGCGCATGCGGCTGAGTGATGACAGGTGGTGTCCGTAGAGCATGTCGCTGATGCCGTTTGCGAAAGGAATTCCCGGCACGCAGTACAGCACACTCGTGGCGAGTGCCACTTCAGGGGTGCTGCTTATCCCGAACACGAAGCCCGTGCAGGCGATGATCGCCGATACAGTGCAGCCGGCTATGGTGGCGAGTTTCTGGTCAAGACCGTATTTGGGCAAAATGGATTTGAGGCAGAAACCGTTGAATGTGGCGATGAAGACAATCAGTATCGCAATGAAGTCCCCTCCGAACAGTTCGCAGAAAGAAGCGTTGGCCGCGCTTGCCAGTACAGTGACGAGCCTCGGTGACATCCTCTTGCGCGAGACGATACAGCTGAATTTCTCTTGGGCTTCAGCGAGGCTGAGCACCTCATCGTGGATTTCCCAACTCAAGGCGCTCAGAGCCGTGATGGTCTCGAAATTTATCTTGTCCTTGGGAATGGATCGTGACATGGTAAACGAACCACCGTCAGAGTCGAGCAGGGTCACGAGCACGCAGGTCGGGGATACGGAGAAGTCAGCGGAGCAGTGCCATGTGAGGGCAATCCTCTGCAGGTTCTTGTCTATCCGCATGGCAGTGGCTCCGCATGAATACAGGGTCGAGGCGTACAGACACAAGAACTCTCCCTTGTCCCTAAGCGAGCCCATGCTGCCTTGAGGATCTTTCATCTTGAGCATGGTGAAAATCTGTTCCTCTCTCTAGTATGTCCGCATTTCCTGACAGGTCAATGAAGCCGTCCCCGTCAAGACACGGCACCCCGTCCGGGGTGATGACTGTCTGTGCTGAAAGCTCCGGCAGGGCTGCTTGCGGCTCCAGTCCGGAGAAAGGTACGCCTTCCGGGTCTATGCCGTCGCTGCCGTTGTGCCATGTGCAGTTCAAGTCCGCTTTTGTGGGTGTCTTTTCTGAATGTCTGCGCTCAAATAGGGAGTCGAGAGCCATCGCCGCAGCAGAGAGCAGCACGCAGGCGGCGATGATTAATGCCGAACTTTCACTGATCTGGTCCGTTAAAATCTCAAGTATCATAACTTTCTCTTTTTTCGGGTAGCAAAAGTAGCAGCTGGCCATGCTTCTGCAATGTTTCGGCTATTCTTTCTTCCGATTGGGCCTATCGGTGGCGGCGAATGTCAGGCATAGCCGGTGCGGACGCAGCGATCGTTACGGTATCGTCAAGAAGTCGAAACTTACATCAATTTCAGCACGTCTTCAGCCTTGAGCCCAGAGTATTTTGCTACGGTCTCCACAGGGACTCCGTCCTCCAGCATCCGCCGGGCGATGGAGGATTTTTCTCTTGCTTCTCCGATGGCTTCGCCTTCCGCGAGACCTTCCGCCTTTCCTTTGGCTTCGCCTTCAGCCCGGCCCTTGTCCAAAGCGTAGTCGTATTGCAGCGCCAAATCAAGTTCTGTGATCATATCTTTCTCGTATAATATCCTCTTGTCGGCGGAGAAGCTAACTATCTCGCAGGCATCGGTGACGCCCTCCGCCAAACTGCTGTGACTCAGCTCCTCCGGCAGCTCCTCCATCACTCCGCTGTGGCGAAACAGCCAGAACAGCGCGTCCCTGTCGTCCACGCACTCGGCGGCACTCTTTGTGAACCTCTCCAATTCTGCATCTGGATTGGGGAGATTGTCGGTCCTTTTCAACTTTCAGTCCTCAGAGATCAGGACTTAGTACTCTGTGCTAGTTCTCGCACCTCGTCCTCCGACAGGCCGGAACACTCTACGATGACATCCATCGGAAGTCCGGCTTCCAGCATCCGCCGGGCGATGGCGGATTTTTCTTCCGCCTTGCCTTCTGCTTTGCCTCTTGCCTCGCCTCTTGCTTCCCCGATGGCTTCGCCCTGTTCACGCGCATAGTCGTATTGCAGCGCCAAATCAAGTTCTGTGATCATATCTTTCTCGTATAATATCCTCTTGTCGGCGGAGAAGCTAGCAATCTCGCAGGCATCGGTGATGCCCTCTGCCAAACTGCTGTGACTCAGCTCTTCCGGCAGTTCTTCCATCACTCCGCTGTGCCGGAAAAGCCAGAACAGCGCATCCCGGTCGTCCACGCACTCGGCGGCACTCTTTGTGAACCTCTCCAGCTCCGCAAATATACACAAAATAGTGT
>ERZ808252.1776-NODE-1776-length-14685-cov-5.243746_pt1 | contig 14685 bp, 13 predicted proteins | sample MGYA00521242_ERZ808252 | MGnify/ENA primary metagenome ERZ808252 (study PRJEB31516, sample SAMN03275581) | gut metagenome | biome: mammalia-associated habitat; material: feces | host: Papio cynocephalus | place: Kenya | collected 2012-08-07 ...
TTGATGTTATGAAACTTTGGACGACAGAACCCCCGGAAGTATTTGCTTTTTTACCGTGGAATAGTGATGTTGTAAAAGTTTAACGCATTCAATTGATTAGTACTGAATGCGTTTGTAAGTGAGTTTTGTATCGAACACTAGAATAAAAACATGTGCTTAAACCATGTGAATTAACCATACAACACAAAATTGTCTAATATCACAGAATTCCTTAAGGAGAAGAGATATGAAAGTTGCAGTTATTCATTTGAGTGATTTCCATATAAAAGACAGAGATTCTTTTGAACGTGCAAAAATCAACGGAATAATAACTTCCTTAAATGTCTTAGGTAATGTGGATGAGTATTTAGTTGTATTTTCAGGAGATTTAGCACAAAGTGGTGGTATAAATGAATATAAAAAATCAAGATATTTGTTTGGGCAACTCATAAGTGGAATAAAACAGAAGAATAAAAATAGGTTTGTTAATTTACTTCTGGTGCCTGGCAACCATGATCTATGTTTGCCGGTTGATGCACGAACATGTGAGGATATTCAACAGGCTTATTCAGATGGGAATATAGAGAGTTACATAGATAAAGAGATAAAATATCTGGATAATTTTTACCATTATTCCAATGTTTCGTTCCAAATACCAAATGATAAGATTGTCAACAGATACTTTTGCACATTTGAAGATTATAAAATTCAATTCAATATGATAAATACAGCTTTGTTCTCAACATTGAAACCAGACGATAAAGAGCTCCATTATTTTCCTAATGAAAAGTTAGACTTATTAAAGAAAGCCGATAATACTAATTTGTGTATTACAATTATGCATCATAGTTATGAGTGGTTTAATTGGAAATATAAGTCTGATTTGGGAAAAACAATAGTTGACAATTCGGAGATACTTCTTTATGGACACGATCATAGAGAGCGAACCACAACATTATCTATTGATAATAGTTTAGATACTTGGGTATCTGCAGCTGGGGAAATGAAATTCGGAGATTTGTCTTTTTCTGACTCTTACAATGTAATAGTTATAGATACAGAAGAAAACTCCTTTTGTGGCTACGTTTTTAATTGGGATAAAAAAGAGCATGTGTATATACATTCACTTGTTGCGGAAAACAAAAGTTTTCAAAATCATAGTTCTCGTCTGAGGCCCTTGCCAAGTTTTATTAAAACTATTAAGGAAGATACATGTAACCCCGCTCCCGATTTTACAAAGTATTTTGTTTTTCCAAAAATGGTGGCGGAAGATAAGAATGAGTTTGGTAAACATGAAATTGTTCAAGATATTGAACGATTTTGGAGTGTAGTAGAAGAGCATCATAAAATTAAAATTTCCGGTGCGACAAACTCTGGTAAAACGACATTGCTAAAATATCTGTATTGTCAGGTAATCAAAACCAAGGTGCCTTTGTATTTGAGCATGGAGAAAACAAAGATTAAAACCAATACATTTATTAAACATTTATTTGAAGACCAATATGGAGAGAATCCTGCTTTGTTTGCTAAATACCAACAGTTGGATAAAGATGAAAAGATAATATTTGTTGACGGTATTGAAAATATAGGAGAACGTTCCAAGGCTTTGCTTATTCAAACTCTTGAAGAAACTTTTCAATATATTGTTATTAGTACAAATAGCGGGCAACATTCTTCTATCGAAAACATTATAAAAGATGGATTGAGAGAAGAGAGCAAATATTACGAGCTTCATATTAAGCCTTTCTTTACAGAGAAAAGAAACGAGTTAGTAAGAAATATTTGTGTGCAAAAGAATTCATATAATGATGCTGAAATAAATAATGTTAATAAACTTATTGATAGCTTGGTGCAGAAAAACAGTGCTTTGTTTTCTCTTAATCCTGATTTTATAATAAGATATACTAACTATTTTATTCAAGACCCGTATCATGATTATACAAAAGGAGAAGCTGTTTTTAGTAAAATTTTCGAATATGAGCTTACTCAATCGATTATTTCTTTAACAAAAAAGAGTGGAGTTGATGAGATTCTTATAGCTTTTGAAGAAATAGCGGGGTATATGTTTACTCATAAAAAAGATGTATTGCAGATTGAGGAGGTTAAGACCGTTGTCGAAACTTATAATTCAGTATATGGAGTCCATGTTATTCTGAAGAATTTTATTGAAATTGGAACTAAAGCAAAAATATTTAAACAGACAGGAGATTTTTCAGTTTACTTTTATAATCGAAACCATTTGGCTTATTTTATCGCAAAATATTTGATTCGTATGGCACAAAGTGAGCCTGCAGATACCACAGGGATTGAATATGTTTTGCATAACATTTGCTTTGGAATTAATTCGGACATTATTCTATTTGTGTCATACTTAATGAATAATACCAGAATAATTATGTCAATTATGGCAAGTGCAGGCGATTTATTGACTCCCTGGAAACTTCTCTCATTTAGCGAGAAAAATATAGGGATTTTACATAACTTAACTAATGAAAAGGTTTCTCCACCTACAGAAGGGGAACGTAGAGAATATGAAAATGCTGTGGAAGAGAACGAGGAAAGAAATTGCTCAGAAGGGGTGATTGAAGCGAAAGGGCTGTTTGAGTATAACGATGCAGACGTTGACAAATATCCATTTAGGCTTAATCGAGCTATCAAATATACAGAAATGCTATGTAAAGCCCTTCCGTCTTTTAATAGCAGCTTAAAATTAACTCAAAAAAGGAATCTTGTCCAAGCTATCTATGCATACCCACGTAGAATTGCTTTTGCAATGTTGCGTCCGCTAGATATGAACTTAGATATGGTAAAAAAAGAGTTACTTGATTATATCAAAAAGGAAAATATCAAAAAAGAGGATGGGAAAGATTATTCTGAGGAAGGTATAATGGAACTTATTCAGGATTCAGCTCGAGCAATAATGTTGAGTTTATTTGATTATTTCGCTGAACTTTCAACTAGTCCTAAATCAATAGAATTATTGCTTGAAAAAGATACTTGTGATATAAGCGAAAAGATTCAGCGCTTAATGATAATTGAAGCTTCAGGAAATACCGATGCACTATTGCGTGAAGCCGAGATTATGTTAAAAAACTATTCAATGACAGAATATGAGGTAATGATTAAACTTGTCGTTAGGAAGCACTTGCTTATGAATAAGGAATTGCCTTTTAGCAAGAAACAACAAGTTGTGGATAGAATTTTTGGAAGAGATTCTAGGAAGATGTTCTTATTATCTACAAGATAAAAAAGTATTACCGTGCTGGTCCTGCCCCAGCTTAGCCGTTTTTGTTTCAGAGATTACGGCTCAACTACTGAAACAATGAATAGGCATGTCATCTGGCCACGCGGACGGTAATACACAAAAATTATATGTCATTTAGAGTAATATTATTCATGCTTCACTTGCTTTTTGATACCTTTATAAAAACGGTATGTCTAAACGCAAAGAATACATTACTCTATATTTTGGAAACACAATGTATTATAGAAACCGGGATTTTTATCTGAATCCCGGTTTTTTATATTTTTAGCATTAGTTTTTTCTTTTTCAATTTGTTATTCTCCTATGAAGCCCCTCATAAAGGTTTCGTATAACAAGAAAGGAGAGAGTCTTATGCCATGTTTGCAAAAATATCGCTGGGTTAAGCTGGCGCGCGCCTGTGACATTCCCGGAAAGGGGATTCTTGGGGCTTGGGCTCGACTGGCGATGCACGCGGCGTTTCGGTATGGGGTTGCGGTAAGCGGCGGACAGTCCGATGTGGTTCGTCCCGGATACTGGACCGGTAAAATGGCAGAATTGATGCGGATCCTTGACTGCAGATGGGGAGTGTGCTTCCGACCTTGGAGAAACTGAGTGAGTATGGGTATATCGACTATGCGTGGGACCACAATACAAAACGGTTTTCCTATTCCGTGAAGGATTGGGTGTCAGTGGGAGAGGCGGTGCAGAACTCAACAGGACGCTTCTATGCGACCGATCGGTATGGCTTTCTCTGTATTCCTCGCACGCTTGTGGATCGGTTGGTTGACTGGAAGGTTGTCTTTGGCGAAGCGGACGCTTGGATTGATTTATGGTGTCATACGGTTTGGCGGGATTCCCGCAATGTGTTTTCTATGCTTGCTCCGGTTATCCAGTATGGCTCCAGTGCTGCACTGACGTTGGAGATGTTTGGATGTAGATGGGGCTGGGAGAAAACGAAGGTCTGGCGCTTTTTCCGAAAGTATCGGGATACCTTCATGCTTTCCCGTCTGCCCGGTTCTTATGGATGCTTGATCTGGAATCGTTTGTACCCGGCAGGCAGAATGATCTGCGTTCCAACCGATTCGGAAATCTTTGAATACATTCGCGGACTCTATCGATTTCCCTTACGGAAAAATCAAAATGAGTCTGACAGAGAGTATCTGAATCGGTTGGTCCGATTATACGGGTATCGTCGGTGCATCTCGTCGGGAATTTGTGCGCGCGAAAATCGCGTTGCACTTTTTGCCGTCTCTATACGCGCGGATATTTCTCTGTGTGAGTATGACTGCGGAAGTATCAGAAATAGGAGCTATCAAAATCAAGGAGGGCGATATGAAGGGAACAGGGGAGAAGGGACAGTCGGCGCAGGAGAAGGCTTTGCAGCTTCTGACTGGGAGTGGGGACTCCGAGAGTTTGCAAAAGCTACAGGACATACAGAAACGGCAGAAGGAGAAGTGTTACCACAACACGCAACTGCTTTTGCGACATTACCGCAACATTGCTTGGATGTTGGAGTGCTTTCCGGAGCAGATTGCGCAGGAGGTGGATTGCCCGTTCGAGCAATTGGATACGCTGATCGATCGGCTCGATGTGGAAATGGCGTATGGGAATAAGCGTCTTGAAAACCGGATGAATACCATTCGGCAGTCAAGGCTCTTGCTGGATCGGATTAACGAGGCGCTGACCATCCTGCGAAAGAAGCCATCCGACGGGGAACTGCTATATGAGCTGATATACCTGACTTACATCGCGCCGGAGGTCCTGACGCATATGCAGATTCTGTACCGCTTGAATATTTCCACGCGGCAGTATTACCGCTTGCGCGAACGGGCAATCGAGGTTTTGTCGTTGCGCCTCTGGGCGGCTCCGTCAACCGAGATTGGATTCTGGTTTGAATTGTTGGCAGGCATGGAGTAGGGGGGAAGATGATTTAACAAGAACAACCGCACTTCAAATGAGGTGCGGTTGTTTTCGGTTGGGCGGATTTAGACAAGTGTGTCATCCAAGAGAAAGTCGATGACGCTGATATTGAGGATGCCGTTATCATCATACCAACGCTTGCGAATGTCGTGACGCACGATAATTTTCGGGAAGGAATCGCCGGTCAGCGCGAAGGGCTTGTTTTCGGTGATTGCTTTTTCCTCTGTTCCCAGCGCGTAGGCGGACTGAATGTAGGTCTTTTTGCCGCCGGAGGTTGCAATGAAATCGATTTCCCGCGCAACCGGCGTGATCTTTCCTTGTGCATTTTTCTCATGGGCATAGACGATCCCGATGTCAACGGAGCATTCACGAATCATCAGCTCATTGAAAATGATATTCTCCATGATATGCGTCATTTCCTGCTGACGGAAGCCGATACGGGCATTCCTCAACCCGATGTCCTCACAGTAGTATTTGTTGGGATAGTCAAAATAGCTTTTGCCCTTGACATCCCAGCGCTTGCATTCGGTGAAGAGAAAGGAATCAGACAAATAATCCATATAGGCTTTCACGGTGTTCAGGGCAACGACGTTCTCACCGCTGCGCCTCTGCACGGTGTTGATGGTGGCTGCAACCTTTGTCGGATTGGTCAGAGAGCCGATCGACGAGCACAGTAAATCAAGAATGGCAGACAGGACATCCTCACGCTTGATTTTCTTCCGTTCCACAATGTCCTTCAGATAAACCTCGGAAAACAGCGATTTCAGATAAGCCATCTTTGCCGCATCCGTGGGACGGGACAAAATCAGTGGCATACCGCCGTAGAAAGCAAACTCGTCAAAAGCGTCCTGCTTATCGCCGCCAACAGCCGAGTAATATTCGGCAAAGGATAGCGGATGCACACGGATCTCATCGCTACGCCCTCGGAACTCCGTCAGAATATCAGAGGACAGCATCTTGGAATTGCTGCCGGTCACATAAATGTCCAAGTTGGGCAAGGACTTCAGATCGTTGAGCGCATCGTAAAAGGTGATCTTCTTTCCGTCCGGATTATAGGGATTCGGAACTTCATCCGACAGTTGAATCTCGTCTACAAAGAGATAGTATTGATCTGTGCTGTGTTCTACGATCTTCCGGACATGAGACGCAAGCTCCAACGGATTGCGATAGCGAATGTCACGGGTCAGGTCCAGTTCAAAGGAAAGGATGTGATCTTCGGCAACGCCCTCGCTGAGAAGGTAGCCTTTGAATAAGTTGCGAAGTAAATAGGATTTGCCGCATCTGCGAATGCCGGTGATGACCTTTACCTGACCATCCCACATAAAGGAGATAATTTTTTTCAAATAGCGTTTCCGTTTGATTTCCATAGCCCAACCTCCCGTTGAAAACTTGGTAGCATTACTATGCTACTTTTCAATAGATATTATACTCCAATGCAAGAAAAAAATCAACGGTCTCACTGAAAAGTTTACAAATAAACCCGACAACATTTCAATGGAGCTCAAACATCGCCATCAGCTTTCGGAATGTGTCCTGTCCGTCAAGGCAGGTGTCCGTCAGATACCCAGGCTCCTGTTCCCATTCGGAAAGACCTCTGTAATAAAACATCTTTTTGGAATCCTCAATGATAAACGGCACGATTCCATACCGCAGGCATTCCTTGAGTGCAACCAGACGACCGACTCTGCCGTTGCCGTCCTGGAATGGATGAATCCGTTCAAAACTGTAATGAAACCGAATGATGTCGTTGACGGTAACGGTAGGCAATGCAGCATAGTCATCCAGTAATGCTTTCATACGAACCGGAACATTCTTCGGCTTTACTGTCTCTCTGCCGCCAACTACATTGGGTCTTTTCTTATAGTCACCGACCGCGAACCAGGACAGCGTGGAATCCTTGGTGCTTTGCTTCAGAATGCGGTGGAGTTCTTTGATGATGCTCTCTGTAAGCGGTTCCTCTGCAACATCGATCACATAGTCAATGGCGCGGAAGTGATTGACGGTTTCAATAATATCATCTACGGGAATCCCTTCACCGACATCCACCGTATTGGTTTCAAATATCAGTCGGGTCTGATCCTCGCTTAGCTTGCTTCCTTCGATGTGGTTAGAGTTGTAGGTCATCCGCACCTGCAATTCGTGATACAAACCGCCCGACATACGGATGCTCTTTTCATCCCGAAGCGTCTGCAGCAAAGCATTATCGGAAACAGAATGGCAAAGCTCCTCTGCTGTACAGCCGAGAAAATCTGCAATCTTTTTCAGCACATGATCGGCAATCTTTTCCCCGCGGCTGATTTTTGCCACCGTGCGGGAAGAAATGCCGAGCTTCTCGGTCAGATCCGTTTTGGTCAGTCCTTTCTCCTCCAGCTTCCGAAGAAGCCCGTCATAAGAAGTCATGAAATCACCTTCTTTCTTTTCCTTTACTTATTATACCACAAATCAAGCAAAAAGTAAAGGTGAAACCGCAAAAAAGTAAAGGAAGGGAGGAGAACAAAATGTCCCTGCACAAAGTTGGCACAATCTTGGCACAGATTTGCCGATGACAAGTCAAAGGGAATGTGGTATAATGGTATCATCCAAAAGTGGGGGAGCACAGAAAGCCGTGCTTCGGGAAGCGTATTTCCGGAGTGCGGCTCTCTGTTTTGATACCGGCATTTCTGTTGGTTGAAGATCCCCACTCGGTCAAGGGCGTGAAGGCTCGGAAAGGAGAACGGAAAGAATGAAACTGACTGAACTTCGGATACCGATTCCAACCGGTCTGATGGTGGAAACCATGTGGGACCGCTTCGGCACGGTGATGCGGGATGTCTATGGGCATCTGATTGGAATCAGCACCATCATTGCGGTGACCATGGCGGCGGTTGCGCTGATTATCCGCATGGTTTCCCGCAATCAGCGCGCGGTGGATGAGGCGACGGCATGGCTCAAGCGGATTGTTGTAACTTGGGTAATCCTGAATTCGCTTGGCTTTGTGGTTGCATACCTGCAACCGCTGATCGCCGGCGGGAATTACACCGGATAGAAAGGACGGACGCACGCACTTGATTGACTGGATCATGGAGGGAATCGTAAAATGGCTTGGGAGCACGGTCACGGCATTGATGGATGCGGTGTCCGGCTTTTTTCTTTCCGCTCTCGGCACCGATATGACCGCGATGGAGGAATATTTCCCATTTGCGGAACGGGCTTTTACGGTCCTGCAATACACGGCATGGGCGTTGTTATTTCTGATTACGGTCTGGCAACTGGTCCGCTCCTTGGGTGGACCTTTGACCGATGCGGAAAGCCCGCTGATGCTGTTGGCGCGCAGTGCCCTGTTCGCTTTTCTGATTGCCTATGCAAAACCGCTGTTCCTGTTTCTACTGGGGCTTGCGAAGGCGCCGTATTCCGCTCTGTTGGAGTTGCCGATGGGGAAGGAATCCTTTACCTTTGCGGGCGTGGATGCCATGCTGAGAAATGCGCTGGCATCCCTGTTGGCTTCCGCAACGGCAATCGGAACGCTTCTGATTCTGATACTGGAAATCGCCTTGGGCTGGAACTATTTCAAACTGCTGCTCGAAACGGTGGAACGGTATGTGGTGGTCGGAGTGCTCTGCTATACATCCCCGCTTGCCTATGCGGTGGGGGCATCCAAAGCAACCGTGCCGATTTTCCGTTCCTGGTGTCGGATGGTCGGGTCACAGCTTTTGCTGCTGATTCTCAATGTTTGGTTTCTGCGCGGCTTCAACAGCGCGGTCGGGCAGTATATCGGGTCGGGCGGAGCGCTTTCAAACGGGCAGGGGAATGTTTTCCTGTGGCTGTTCTGCGCGCTGGCATTTCTGAAAGTCGCACAGCGGTTTGACGCTTACTTGGCATCGCTTGGCTTGAACGTGGCGCAGACCGGCTCCGGAATCGGGATGGAGATTCTTGCGGCAACCAAGCTGCTTGGGGGCTTCGGTCGCGGAGCCAAAGCCGGAGCTGTCCCGAACCGGACACCGAACCCGTCCGGCTTTGCGGCAAAATTTCGCGGCAATTCTTTTGTGCGGGATGCCGTAACGCGGGGCGGGGAACGAATGGGCGCGGGCGGCGGAATCGGATTTGTCGGTCGGATGGTTGGAAAAATGGCGGCATCCGGCGGGGCGATGCTGAATGCCGCGTCAATTGCGTCGGTTGCGTGCCGCCCGCCATCGGTCAGCGGAAGGATAGACGATGCCATTGCAGACCGAAGCCTCGGACGGTTTCTTCCTGTGCTTTCCGGACTGTCTCTTTCGGGAACACAGATTCGCGGGGGCAGGATTGCAACAACCATTATGGGCGCGAACGGTGCCAAAACCGGCGTGAAATGCTACAATACCGCGCTTTATGAGCGTCCGCGCACACCATGCCGTGAGGTTTCCGGTGCGGACGGGAGCCGTTGGTATCTGACTGCGAGCGGGGCAAATGCCGCACCGTTTTATCGGGTATCGGTTCCCGTTACGGGAAGTGCCGCAGGTCTGTTCCCAAATGCTCCACCGGATACCGTGCTGCGGGAGGTGGAGGACGGAATTCTGGAGGTTGCAACGCAGACGGGAACATCCCTTTGGTATAGCAGTGCCGCATATGAGGAGTCGGACGCACCGCACACGGTTCAGACGACCGCAGATGGGTTGGATTGGTATGCGGCGGAACAACCGAATCACATTCCGCCGTTTGAGGGTGGTACCGATGCCGCGGCATATGACCGCGGGCTTCTGACTGCCTTCCTGCCGGGCTATTCGGAGCCGGTTCTTTGTGTGGATGCGGAGGATGCCGCGGAAGGACGCTTTGCGGTGCGGCATCCGGATGGCTCCGGAATGCTGTTTTGCGATGCAACGCGGTATCGCACCCCGACAGGGGAGTATCGGGAATACGAGGATGTGAACGGCGGGCGCTGGTACGGCGTCAGAGGTCGTGCATCTGTGGAGCGGGTTCCGGTCTATGAGAACGGTGCTCCGCTATATGACGGAGAGAATGTCAGAACCGTAACCGTGGAGACGGTCCGCTATACGGGAATCCCGTCAGCGTTCGGTCCGCCGCGCCACCGCATTCTGACAGAGGCTCCGGAACCAAAATCAATCCATTCGGATTGACCGATTCAACGGTCAATCCTTTTTTGATAGGAGGTGGTGATAGATATGACCCGGTAACAGGCGCTTTTTCACCGTAACAAACATCAAAAACAAAAAAGAAAAGAGGATTCAAATCATGAAGAAATTTTTTAAGAAGCTTGCGGAAACAATCGGGAACGGCATCAGAGCCATCGGGAGAAAGGTTGCGGCAGGATTCGCGCCGCTCCAAAAGAAGCTTGCCGGATGCACCGGCGAGGGGTATGTGGACTCCGCAATCAAAATCATCATTGCGCTGGTGGTCGGTGCGCTACTGCTGGGCGGTCTGTATGCCCTGTTCAAGACGACCGTTCTGCCGACCATGACGGAGAAGATTACGGAGATGTTCTCCTATTCCGGCACCTGACGGAGGGACACGCGATGAAACAATTCCTATCGGACCGCCGTGGTGAGGGGTATGTCAGCAGTGCGGTGAAAATCATCATCGCCATTGTCATCGGCGCCCTGCTGCTTGGCGGATTGTATCTGCTGTTCCGTCCGGATGACGGAATCGTGACGAAAAACATGAAGGACGGTGTGGACAGCATGATCAACTTCACGCCGGAGCTGCGGATGAAGACCATGCAGGACACGTCGGACGGTGTGGTATATCTGGCGTTTTCCTATGACGGAAACTATTGGAGCCGCTCTTTTGTACCGGACTACGGAGAGAATGCAACGGTGACAAAGGTGATCGAGAACGACTCCGAGGAAACGCCGATTATCGCGGCGCTGATTCAGGACGGGACCACCTATTATGTGGTCACCTCTACGGACGGCGGAATCCATTTTGCCGAGCAGGTGACCTTCAAGGCAACCGAGATTACGCATTGCTATTTCGGGACCTCCGCGAGCCTGCCCTCTACCTCCGGTTCCTTTTCGGGGGAGAAGTTTGTAATCCGTTACCGGAACGGGTCGTTTTACACAATGGTCAGCGACGGTGTGACATGGAAAACACCGACCTGGTCGGATCTGATTCCGATCGGTTGACCGGCACGGATGGCACCCTGCAAATCGGGGTGCCATCCGGTTTGAAGGGAGGGATGAAAGATGGAACTGCGGGACGCATGGACGGTTGGCATTCTGGCGGCGGTATTTGGCGTGCTGACCGATCGGCTGTTGACCGGAAGCGGAAAAAAGCGAAGACGGATTGCGGTTGGCTGTGCATTGTTTGTCGCAGTCTATACCGTCATGGGATTGGTCCTGCGGGGCAGTGTCATGACGGCAATCAAGGGCGGCATTTTTGCCATGCTGTTGCTCTGTGCCGCAAAGGAGGACTGCGACACAAGGATTGTCGGGAACTACCTTTCGGTTGAAATTCTGCTCATCGGGCTGATAGGAATCGATGCGGACAGCATTCCCAAGCGGTTTCTGCTTGCGGCAGTCTCGCTGGTTCCCGTATTGCTGGTCGAGCGGCTGTCCCCGAAAAATCCGATTGGCGGTGCGGATGTCAAGCTTGCAGCGGCATCGGTGTTTCTGATCGGTTCTCTGCGGGGCTTTGCGGGATACTTGATCGGGCTTCTGCTTGGCGTTCTTGCCAATCTGAGAAGCTGCCACCGAAAGCAGGCGTTCCCGCTGGTTCCGTATCTTGCGGTCGGATTTCTGATTGCATTCTGCCTGTGAGGAGAGGCGGTTTGAAATAAGCAAAGCCTCCCGTTGACCGGGAGGCTTAGAAACAAAGACGATCGAACAATTGTTACCCGTATAGGAATCTTACGACAGTTTATCGCAGAAGAGCCGGAAATACGAGGTGCTTGTACAACCCGTTGCTTTTTATTCTTTGTACAGCATTGCACCGTCAATCAAATCGTATTGATTGCTTGGGGCGGCATAGCCTGAAACCGAGATGAAACCGATCTTTCCTACGGTCAGTCCTTTGATTCTGCGGATTTTTTCGGCTTCTTCCTCTATCTCGTGTGAACGAAGCGGTGCGGTATAATATTTCACTTCATAAATGTCGTAATCGGAATGGTGTTGCAGGACCACATCGAATTCTCCGTTGGTGCGTGTGGCGCTGTCATCGTAATAATAGGTGCCGATGTTTATCACGCCGGGGAGCTTCCCGTCCTTTGCCAACAGAGAAAAATAGGTGCGGCAGATTTCCTCGAATCGGTGAGAAATAAACGTTGTGATCGGTTGTGCGATATACGCATCGTAAAAGGCATCTGCACCGAGTACGGTCAAGGCACTTTTGTTTCTATAGACAAAGGCATAATAGAACCGCAACAGGTTGTCACACAGTTCATAGGAAATCTTCTTTTTGTCGTCCGGGCGGTTGATTGGATAATTCTTTGCCACGATTTCCATATTGAGCAGAGAGGCGAGTTGCTTTGAGAGCAATCCGTTGTTTTTCATATCCAGGATTTCTTCAATTTCTCCGTATTTCTTTTTGCCGTTGGCAATGGCAAAGAGGATGCGTTCGGCATTGACCGATCCGGCATAATCGGAAATCAGCAGGTGTTCCGCATAGTTGCAAACAGGATTCAAGGGGTTGAGCACGGTTTCCACAATGTTAGTTTTCAGATCAACTGCAGGGTCAAGAAAGCCATTGACGAACGGAGAGCCGCCGAAAACCGAATACAGCGCAATCCGATCATAGAGTGATTTTTGGGGATAAAATGCAGCTGCCTCACGGTAGTTCAGTTCCCGTAGCTGAAGGGTCAGCGAGAAGCGTCCGTACATCGCATTCTTTTCCGCAAGCAGATCTTTCATCATACCGATATGGGAACCGGAAAGAAAGAGTCGGATATTGCCGATATGATTGTCGATGACCGACTGAAACTGTGAGTCCACGGTCCCGGCGTTTTCCATCTCTTTGAGATAGGGATATTCGTCGATTACGATGTTTAAGGTTTTTTCGGCTGCGTTTAGATAGGCGAACAAATCTGTAAAGGAAGAAAACCGAAGTGGAACAGGCAAAATTTTCTTGCGGACAAGCTCTGCGGTTAATCCGTTGATATTGTCCTGAAGCGGGGCTTTCAGGCATTCATAATATACGGTTGGGTCAGTACTGACGGAGAGCGCCTGCATAATCAGTGTCGTTTTTCCAACCTTACGCTTTCCGTAGATCATCACACTGGCAGATGGCTTTTTCAGTATTTCACGCAATGCGGCAAGTTCACGCTCGCGTCCGATAAATTGGTTCATTGTGTCCACCTTCCTTTATACTGAAATATCATTCACTGAATTCTATTTCATTATACTGCATTATGCCGGATTTGTCAAGAGAGAAACGAAAAAAAGTAAGAGGAGCGCTGCCATGATTGCAACAAATGAAAAGATCAATGATAGCGATGCAACGAATGTTGGATGCCCGGCACTGGACGCTCTCTTTCGCGTGCTGTGTAGCGTGTCTGCTTTCTCAGTAATATTATAACACACCTTTTTGAATGCTGCGTGCCGCACTCGGATTTTCATATCCCTTTTGTGCCTTGCAGCGCAGCGGAAAGGAATCGTAATAAAAATGAAAAATAAAACTTTATGCGGGGTTCTGTGTGTTCTGCTCGCAATGCTGCTGGCGTTCGGGGTGCTTCCGGCTGTCCTGAAGCACCGTATGCCGTCCGGTTGCGGGGGTCAGACCGACATGGAGCCGTGAGAGGGGGAAATATGGCAAAACAGATTGCCGTTTGGGGAACGCCGGACTCCGGTAAGAGTGTGCTTGCAACCAAGCTTGCACTGGAACTGACCGAAATGGGGAAACGGGTGGCGGTGGTCTATACCGATGACCGCGCACCGGTTTTGCCGATGCTGTTTCCGGGGACGCGTGCCGCGCGGGAATATTCCGTTGGTGCGGTGTTGGAACGGGTACTGATGACTCCGGACGATGTTCTGCGGCAGGCAAATCTCTGCCGACATCATCGGGAACTTGCGCTGTTCGGCTATGCGGCGGGGGAGAACCGGCAAAGCTATCCTGCCGTCCTGCCGGAAAAGGCAACGGAGCTGTACGGGATTCTGAACCGGCTTGCGGAGGTTGTGATTGTCGACTGCTCTGCCGCTTTATACGACAGCCCGCTGTCAGATGTCGCGGTGCGGACGGCAGACCGGACGCTCTATCTGCTGACACCGGAGCCGAAGGCTTTGCAGTACCGGCTGTCGCAGATGCCGCTGTATCTAAAGGTTGCGGTTCAGAATGTGCTGGTTTCCGTTTATGGGGATGTGCGGGCGGCGGAACGGGAAACCGTGCGGGCTTGCGGCGGCGTGCAGGCAAGCGTTCCGTATTCGCAGGCAATCCGACAGCAGAGCGCGGACGGAACGCTGCTCTCACCGGTCCGTGACCGCGGATTTCAGCGTGCGGTGCGAAAGCTGGCAGAATGGGTGCTGTGATGGATGCTATGGAACAGACGCGACTGCCGATGCCTTACGCAAAGCTGTTGGAACGGGCGCAGGCACATATTTCCGAAGCCTATACCGCGCTTCTGACCGATGCCGACCGCACGC
>ERZ808252.1777-NODE-1777-length-14660-cov-3.474153_pt1 | contig 14660 bp, 14 predicted proteins | sample MGYA00521242_ERZ808252 | MGnify/ENA primary metagenome ERZ808252 (study PRJEB31516, sample SAMN03275581) | gut metagenome | biome: mammalia-associated habitat; material: feces | host: Papio cynocephalus | place: Kenya | collected 2012-08-07 ...
ATTACTGATGCCTTTCATTGAAGATGGACTATCTTTCCATGAAGCGGAAGAACAAGCGCTTAAAGAAGGCATTCTTTACTCTAACACAGATAAAATGGTTTATGATTATTTGCCATATTACGGTGAAGTTATTCCTAATTCAACACAGACTTTAGTTGGTAAAGCATGGCACTCTTCTTTTCAGGAAAAATTTAAGGGAAAAGGTTTTATAAAACCTCATACAAACCCAGATGAAGAGAAATATGGTCGAATAGCAAATCCTGTTGTACATCAGACTCTAAATGAATTACGAAAATTAGTTAATGAAGTTATTGAGATTATGGGGAAAAAGCCAAGTGAAATAACTGTTGAACTAGGTAGAGAGCTAAAATTAGGTCAAAAAGCACGAGACGAATATGTATTAGACAATAACAAAAGACTTAAAGAAAATGAAAAAATATATAAAGAGTATTGCGTACCTAACAATTTAGCCACTAAGTATATAAAAAGATTTCGATTGCTAGAAGACCAGAATTACAAATGTCCATATTGTTTAAATGCGATAAATTCAGATGATGTTGTTTTAGGATATGCCGATATAGACCATATATTTCCAAAAGAAGACACTGCTGATTCATCAGAAAACAATTTAGTTCTCGCTCATAAGCATTGTAATGAGGAAGTAAAGAAAAAACAAATTCCACGAGTAGCCTTTGGAGCAGATCCTGTTTTGTGGAATAAGATTGAGCAGTTTTTAGATAATACTCCTAAAATGAAGAACAAGCGTTGGCGTTTTGAATTGACAGAAGAAAAGTATCAAGATTACCTAGCAAAAAACACCTTTCTTAATAGATTTAAATCTGACAATGCTTTTGCTGCTAGAATTGCGTGTGAGTATTTACTTTCTCTTTTTCCTGCAGAAAAGAAGTATACAGCTGTTCGTACTATAAAAGGAGCTGAAACTGCTGCATTAAGAAGGTCTTGGAATTTAAATGGTATAACACAGTTACTAGCGTCCTTTCATTTAATGGAAGAGAATGATGATTTTGTCAATGAAAAGAATAGGTTAGATGCTCGCCACCATGCTTTAGATGCAATAGTTGCTGCATATTACTCCTATTCTGTTAAGCAGATGATTAATTCTATTTCTAAAGAAGGGAGCAATCAAAAGGAAATATCTAAAAGAGTACCAATTCCAAAGTATTTTAGAATAAATAATAATTTAAGTACCACAGAGCAACGAAATGATTTTCATGATTACATTGAGAATTTTTTAATAAGTAACACATTTGTGAGCAGAAAAGTTGACACAGATAGAAATGGAGAATTGTTAGCAGCGACTCAATATTCGATATTGGCTACTAAAGATGACAATCTTATTCTATTTACAAAAAAGAAATTAAGTGATTTAAAGGCATCGACATTTTTGGGGAATAAATCTGGTTCTGTAGAATATACGCTAAAAGGAAATTTTCCAAAACCAAAATGGCTTACTGCTGAACAAAATGAGCAAGTAGAAAAATATTTAGAATATAATCGACAATTATTCACATTAGTTCTCTCTAACAAAGACAAAGCAAAAAAAGAATTAGAAGATGATAATGATAAGAAAGTTTTAATTGGGAAAAAAACCGTTTCGATTGATGAAAAGAGAATTGTTGAAAAAGCACTTAAATTAACAGGAGGAATATATTATTCCCTAACAAATAATCAACGTAAAAAAATCTTTGTATCTAAGGAACCAACTGCTTTAGAAAAAGGATCTGCGTTTGATACAGGTGAAAACTTTGCTCTTGATTTATATCACGATGAACATGGAAAAATTAATGGAGAGGTTATTAGAAAGATTAATGCAGTAAATAAAAAGTTTATTCCTGAGTACAAGAAAAAAGGTTTTAAACTTTATGAGCGTATATACCCTGGCGATATACTTGAAGTTGATTATGTGCCACGTTCCCCTGTTAATGCAAAAAATGACTTTGTGAAGGGAATAGTTTCTCCTAATGCACCACAAGGTAAGACTTTTCTTGTTGTTAAGACATTTACTGAAAATGGGAAAAGTATTCAAGTATATTACGATTCTCTCATGGCATCAAAGGTTGGACAAAATGGATCATTTTATACTGCTGGCTTAAACAAGTTAAATATAAGAAAGGTCTGCTTATCGGAGGCTGGAATAGTAGTGTATCGTTCAATGCTATTAAAGGACTTATGAAATGTGGAAAGTTCTTGAAATAGCAGGAGACGGTTATATTTTGCATGTCCGTAATAAGAATATTTTAGTAGAAAAAGAAGGGATACCTTCTTTACCTATATCATTTGCTGATCTCCATTCTGTTATTTGCCATGGTCACAATATAAGCTTTTCGGAGTCATTTTTTGAAGGCTGTCTTAGGAATGAAATACCAATTACTTTTTGCGATGAGAAGCATCTTCCTTTGGGGATGCTTCTTCCTTTTTATCAACATAGTGATGGATTACAGCGTATCCAAAAACAAATTAATGCAAAACTTCCAAAGAAAAAACAAGCATGGCGACTAATAATAAAATCTAAAATTTCTGCACAAGCAGGTGTTTTATCTTTTTTTGGAAAAGAAAGTTCTATTATTTTGAAAGCAATGGCTGACCATGTTCTTTCTGGAGATTCCACAAATTTAGAAGCTCAAGCAGCAAGAGTATATTTTGAATCATTATTTGGGGAAGATTTTGTTCGCTCAGATGACGATTGCGAGATTAATACCATATTAAACTATGGATATTCAATTATAAGGTCAACTGTAGCTCGTGCGGTTTCTTCTTGTGGATTACACCCAAGTTTTGGGGTATTTCATTCGGGTAGAATAAATCCATTTTGTCTTGTTGACGATTTAATGGAGCCTCTTCGTCCAATAGTTGATAGAAAAGTGTTTGATTTGTATCAGTGTGAAAAAAGTATAGAGCTAAATCCTTACATAAAGAAAAATTTAATTGGTTTAACAACCGAGCCTGTAAAATTTGGGCCATTATCTATGGAACTACCTATAGCTGTTAGAAAGTATGTAATGGAATATTTGTCATTTATTTCAGGAGAGAAGAACGATATTACTTTCCCGAAAATGAAAGATTAATTCAGTGGCAGTAGGAGTATATGAGGCGGTGTGGCTATTTGTAGGATTTGATTTACCAACGTTGACAAAAGAAGATAGGCGAAGAGCTTCTAATTTTAGAAAGGATTTGCTTGATATGGGTTTTAGAATGTTTCAACTCTCTTTTTATACTTATTATTTTAGATCAAAACAACAGGCAGAAACTGTAGCAGATAGAATAGAAAAACTAGTCCCGAAAAATGGAACTGTTTCTATCTTTTTTATTACAGATATGCAGTTTTCGATGATCAAAACCTTCTACGGTGGGAAAGTAATTGACGAAGTTGAACCCGAACAAGGTTTATTGCTTTTATAAAAAGAGCCTCCCTTTCGGAGGCATTTTTCAACTAACGTCTTATTAGAGATGTTACCCGACTTAAACTATGATGAGCTTATTCTATCAAATTATGATAAAATAAAGAAGTCAAAAAATAAAAAAATGGGATTTAGTGCAATAAAATATACCTAAAATCCCAAAATTTTGAAGAAGTTTTTCTTCTAACTTCAATAAAACTAACAATTTAATGCCAGTAATATTGTATCATAGTTTAAATCGAGTAGCATCCCCAACTTGGAGTTGACTCTTCACCTTTTCTAACGTATTGTATCATAGTTTAAATCGAGTAGCATCCCCAACATGGCAAAGAATCTAAAGAAGTTGACGCTGATTGTATCATAGTTTAAATCGAGTAGCATCCCCAACTCTACACTAGAATTGCTTCTTCCATTCTTAATTGTATCATAGTTTAAATCGAGTAGCATCCCCAACTCATACTCTGTCCCTACGAATCCGATAGAGATTGTATCATAGTTTAAATCGAGTAGCATCCCCAACATCTATACTGTATATATATTTATTTGTCAGATTGTATCATAGTTTAAATCGAGTAGCATCCCCAACAATCAACAGCCTTGCAAGCATTTGTAAATGATTGTATCATAGTTTAAATCGAGTAGCATCCCCAACTCTTGCATTGGAAAAGCGAAGCCATTATGCATTGTATCATAGTTTAAATCGAGTAGCATCCCCAACAAGACCAGTCTTTAAGAAACATGAGATCACATTGTATCATAGTTTAAATCGAGTAGCATCCCCAACAGATAATCTCCCACTTCACAAAATTTTGTTATTGTATCATAGTTTAAATCGAGTAGCATCCCCAACATAAAAACTCCTTAAAAACCAAAATCATTTATTGTATCATAGTTTAAATCGAGTAGCATCCCCAACTAACGGCTTTCATTGAAAACTTGCCTTCATATTGTATCATAGTTTAAATCGAGTAGCATCCCCAACAGAGGTCCTCTTAAGAGTTGTTATTCCTATATTGTATCATAGTTTAAATCGAGTAGCATCCCCAACTCTCACTTACAACTAAAGATGCTTGTCCATATTGTATCATAGTTTAAATCGAGTAGCATCCCCAACCCCGCAAGTACAGGGCATCCAACAGAGGATATTGTATCATAGTTTAAATCGAGTAGCATCCCCAACTGAGGGTCTTTGTGCCAACATCTGAAAGATATTGTATCATAGTTTAAATCGAGTAGCATCCCCAACCATGTTCTAATCTTAAGAGCAGTTCTTTCAATTGTATCATAGTTTAAATCGAGTAGCATCCCCAACGCATTTCCACTACATGAATACTCAAGTCCTATTGTATCATAGTTTAAATCGAGTAGCATCCCCAACTAGTGCTATTATTCAATCATGGAAAACAAAATTGTATCATAGTTTAAATCGAGTAGCATCCCCAACAGGCTTTATAAAAGGGCTATGATTAGCCCTATTGTATCATAGTTTAAATCGAGTAGCATCCCCAACTGTAAATGAAGTTAATGATACAGTGGAATTATTGTATCATAGTTTAAATCGAGTAGCATCCCCAACATAGAAGATATTAGAGAAAAGGCTACAGAAATTGTATCATAGTTTAAATCGAGTAGCATCCCCAACCTTGGCTTTGTCCTTGTAAAAGTTGTTCTTATTGTATCATAGTTTAAATCGAGTAGCATCCCCAACAGGATTCATGGAGCAATCTCTGGAGCTCCAATTGTATCATAGTTTAAATCGAGCGACATCCCACATATTATAAAGGTATATAGGTAACTTAAAGGAGAGAGAGTCAGAATTGCAACATGGTGTTAAAAATGGAATAATCACCTCTTTATATGCAAAATGTTGCGTAGACTGGAATTGTTTTTTTATTGTTTTCAAAGCCAAAATTTTTGCTAGATATTTTGATAGCATAACTTGGCTTATATTTTGACATATAAACATTGAGGCTTTTTGCTTTAACATTATCTGCAGATTTAACTTCTATTGGTATAATTTGTCCATCTTTTTGAATTATGAAGTCTACTTCTGCTCCCCGTTCTGATGACCAATAGTATGTTTTGTAACCATTGGTAATGAGAGTTTGATTAACGTAGTTTTCTGTCATTCCACCTTTAAAGTCATTTAAGTCTGGAAAAGAGTAGACGATATCAGAGTAGAGTATATTTTTTTTTGCACAGAGAAGCCCAGAATCTGAAACGTAGATTTTGAAAGCATTAATATCTCTATAGTTTTCGAGAGGCTTGATTATGTTTTCAACTCTGTAGACTTTGTTTACAATACCTGAAAGACAAAGCCACTCTATGGCGTTTTCAAATTCAGAAGCTCTTGCTCCACTTTTTATGAGTTTATATTGGAATCTTGTATTCTTTTTAGATAACTGGACAGTTATGTTATCATATACAAGTCTTGTTTTCTTTATTTCGTTAGCTGTATTGTACTTGCTCATATCATTCAAATAACTTATCAGGATATTGTTTTGAGAGTTTCTAACTAGTATGTAATCTTTAGTTTGTACATACTGCATGACGCATTCTGGCATTCCTCCTACTGCCAAATATTCTTTGTATAAAGAAAGTGCTTTATCGTGTAAAACAGAAGGAAGAGGAGTATTTGTATCAAATGCTTCTCGTATCATATTAACTAGCTCTTTTTCTCCACTTGCAATAAAGAACTCATCTATACTCATTGGATACATTGTTACTATATCAACTTTACCAACTGGAAAAGAAAAACTAGATCTATTGACAGCAACGCCTAAAAGACTTCCTGCTACGATAATATGATACTCTGGCGCTTGCTCCGAAAAGTATTTGAGGCTAGTTAAGGCCCTTTCCGAAAGTTGAACTTCATCAAAGACTATGAGAGTTTTTTCTTTCATAATTGATACCCCTGCCATATGAGATAAAAGAGGCAACAAATAGCTTGGTTCTATGCTTCCGCTGAATGTATCATTTAATTTTGGATTTGTTTCAAAGTTAAAATAAGCAACATTATCATAGTGGGTTCTGCCAAACTCTAAGATTGAATACGTTTTCCCGACTTGTCTTGCACCCTGTACTATGAGGGGCTTACGATACTTGTTTTCTTTCCATACCTTGAAATATTCAGATATTCTGCGATACATTGTATATTCCTAATTCTTATTTATATGTATAGTTTAACATAATTTAGAAATTATTCATGTAAAAATACAGTGAAAAAATGTGAAAATTTACACTAAACCACATTAATATTAGGAATTGTACTTATCTTTGATTAGCTTAGATAGGGCGTAAGCTATCTTTTTGTGACCACATTCATCTAGATGGAGAGAATCTTCTCCAGGAGATGCAACTGATGAACAGTCAAAAAATAGAGTATTCATCTCTTCTGCCGTCTTTTTGTATTCTTTTCCTAGTTCTAAGCTTTTAATATGGGAGCTATAGTCATAGGAAGGGAAAATACTTTTTTCAATATTCTCTCCAATCAGAATAGGGGATGCAATTAGAATATCAGGAGGGTCTTTTCTTTGAGAGAAATAATGACCATTAATTGTTTCAATTATTCTTTTTAGAGAGCCTGCTGAATCTCTTGCGCTAGATGCAAAGTGGGTTTGTAGGTCATTTGTGCCAAGCATTATAATAATTAAATCAAGAGGTGAGTGTGACTTAAGAATAGGGATGAGTGCATCAATGCCACTCATGTATGGGTCTCTTCTATCTAAAAATGTAGTTGTACGACCACAGTATCCCTCTTCAATGACATAATAATCAGGGCCAAGAAGGCTTTGGAGAAGCCCAGTCCATCTTATGGTTCTGGGCCACCTACCATATGGATAAAGGGGGGCTCTTCCATAGGTATTAGAGTCTCCAAAGCACAGAATGTTCATCATATATTTCTTCTTTTTAAAGCATTAAAAAGCACATCAGGATAGTTGATTGTCATACCATCAACGCCTATATCTAATGCTCTTTCCATAGCAGAAACTGAGTCTATTCCCCATGCTCTAACAGAGAATCCCATATTACGTAGCTTAGTATTCCACTTGTCATCGAGGATGCTTAGCTTAGGGCAGATTTGATAGAAGCCTTCTTTTTTTGCTTCTTTTACCATGTCATCTGTTAGAAATTTTGCGAGGTATCCAATCTTAATAGTACTATCTAATTTCTTTATAGTTTTTAATGCTCTCCAAATTCCACTTGTAATAACAATTCTATCTTTTTCAATATATTTAGAGAGAAGGGAGAGTGTTTCCTCTTCAACACCTTCTTCTTTAATTTCTATAGCAAAGTATTTATATTTATCACTGCATTCAGTGAGAAATTCTTCGAAAGTTGGAATTTGCGTACCTTTGAATTCTGCACCTTTGTGTATGCCAAAGTCTAATTTTCTTAGTTTATTAAAAGTTAGGTCATGAATTGCTTCTGGTCTTCCACAAATTCTCATTAAAGAATCGTCGTGGAAAAGTACGAGAACGCCATCTTTGGTCCGTTGAATATCTGTTTCAACTCCATTTGCTTCCATTTTTGCACCAAGAAGAAATGATGGAATTGTATTTTCAGGAGCATATTCAGATGCCCCTCTGTGTGCATAATTAATAATTTCCATATTGTCCTTTTTTTGCCAGGGGCTTACTGCCCCTAGCAATAAGCTCTTAATACAAAGCCATGTATTCGTCGATTTCTTTCTGCATAGAAACGAGAGCCTCGTTTATATTCATATCTGGATTAGCTTCGATTTCAGAAAGAATCTTTGTCATATCATTCCAAACGATAGAATCAACAGGGCTTACACCTTCACCACGAATATTTTTTGCCTGATTTAAAATAACTTGCCACTTAGGATCTTTCTCTAGTTCCTTTACGTAATCAAGTTCAAATTGTCCGCTTGTAAAAGGAAGGTATCCAAGGCTTAAGGAAGCCTTTACAGATGCTTCAGGAGTATTTAGGTATTTAATAAATTCAGCAGCCATTTCTTGTTTCTCATCTGTTGATTTAAATACAGCAATACCACCGCCACCAACACAAACATCGAATGTTTTATCAGAAGGGAATGGCGCAACACCAAACTCGAATGTTGAGCCAATGTTCTTTGCATATTTATTGACTGCAGAACAAGAGATAAAGTAGAAGAGGAGCCTTCCATTTTGGAAATCTTGGCCTGCTGTTTTGTGTTGGCTAGCTGGCATAATTCCATCTTTAACAAGGCTAGCATAACGAGAGAGTACTTTTTCCATCTCTGGAGTAACAACATTAGCGCTTCCGTCATCTGTTGCTATACGTCCACCTGCACACCATACAAGTGGCTGAATATACCATGGAGTATCTGAATTGAAGTTAATTCCGTAGATATCTGTAATACCATCACCATTTGTATCTTTTACTGCTTTCTTTGCAGCTTCAACTAAACCATCCCATGTCGTAGGAACTGAATCGTATCCCAATTCTTTAAGGATAGTCATATTAACCATTACAATAGGAGTAGAACATCCAAAAGGCATGACTAATCTCTTTCCGCTGTATGTATATCTTGTCCAGAAGTTATCAGAGATTTCGCTCTGCTCATCTTTTGACATATAGTTCTCAATAGGGATAAGGTATCCAGCATCATAGATTTGAGGAATTCCGTGTCTTTGTCCAACTAGACCCAACTCTGGCATGTCACCTGCCTGCATAGCGGCATTGTATTTTGCAACAAGGTCATCCCAGTTTTCACCAATCTGTACTTGGTTAATCTTAACGCCTGGATGAAGTGCTTCAAAATCAGCGATAACACCTGATAAGTCATCATTGAATCTTACCCAGAAATCTAGAGTAATCTCTTCTGATTCTGTGCTAGTTTTTTCTGTGTTTCCATTCGCAAAAACAGCACTCAATGCCATTAAAGCAACCATTAAAAAGACAAATAGTTTTTTCATATTTTGCTCCTTATATATTGTTTTATTTCAAGCCAACCTTTGTTATTCCCTGAACGAAATACTTTTGTAGGAAGACAAAAAGTACTATTACAGGTAGAATTATTAGGGAAGCTGCTGCCATAACAGCACCCCAATCGACACCAAAGTCAGATTGCATAAGCATTCTCAGCCCCGTTTGAACTGTTCTTAGTTCTGACGAGTTAACGATAATAAGTGGCCATAAGTAGCTATTCCAGCTATTAATAAAGCCGATGATTCCTACAGTAGACATTATTCCCGTACTCAGTGGCATAAACACGTGCAGATAAATTTTTATTTCATTGCAGCCATCTATTCTTGCAGCATCCATTAGAGCGTTATCGACTGTTAGGTAAAACTGTCTGAATAAGAAAACGCTAAAGACACTTACAAGAGAGGTTGCAACAACAGAAAAGAATGTGTCCATTAATCCCATAGATGAAAGCATTAGATAGTTACTGGTGATTGTTGCTTCTGACGGAATCATCATAGAGCACATGAAAAGCATGAATATAATCTTTCTAGATTTAAACTTTATTTTTGCAAAACCATATCCAGCTAGAGACCCTGTTATTATCTGTGCAAATACAGAAACTATGGCAAAGGCAATACTGTTTCTGAAATATAAACCAAAGGGGGCCGCGCTTAGCGCTGTCTTATAGTTTTCCCAATAAAGTTTAGTTGGAAGAAATATATCTGAGTTCATGACTTCTGTAGGATTCTTTAAAGATCCAACAATTAACCAGAATATTGGGAAAATCATTATGAGTGAGACAATTACAAGAATAACATTTCTTATTATTTCACTTTTTTGGGTTTTGGTTTTTACGTTTAATTCTTCCATTTTTACCTCAGATGTCATAGTTGACATACTTTTCCAAGTACATCTGGAAAAGGTTAATAATAAGAATGATTACAAAGAGAACAACAGCAATTGCTGAGGCCATTCCCATTTGATAGCGTCTGAATGCGTAGTTATATAACATCATTACAAGGTTAGTTGTACTTGTCCCTGGGCCACCACCTGTCATGTTTTCAATCGATGTAAATAGCTTTAAGACAGAAACAGTGTTCAAAATAAAGAGCATGAAGGACGAAGGAGAGACTAAAGGCAAGATAATACTCTTTATAGATTTAAATTGACTTGCGCCATCAATATGACTAGCTTCGATAATATCTAGTGGAATATTTTGTATAGCTCCCATGAAAACAATGACATCGTAGCCAATCATTCTCCATATTGTGACTATACATATTGATATTAGCGCTGTTGATGTCTCATTAACCCATCTTAGAGGAGAAAAGCCAAAGATTGAGATTACCTTGTTTAAAACTCCGTATTGAGGATTGAAGATATAGAGCCAAACGACAGAGAGTCCTACCATGCTGGCAATATGTGGAGTGAAAATCATTGTTCTGTAAACAACGTTCACCTTTGACTTCTTCTTAATCATCATTGCCAAAATAAAACCTATAACCATAGTTATTGGCACGATGATTATTACATAGAGGAATGTATTTTTTAGAACTTGGAATATTTCATTTGATGAAAATAGCTTTTGGTAATTGTATGTTCCAACATACTTTTTTCTACCACCTAAGTTCCAATTGAAGAAACTTGTTCCAACGGTATTTAACATTGGATAAAGGGTAAAGAGTATCAAAAGGGCAAATGCAGGAAATACAAAAGCTAAGCCTTTTGCCTCTGTGTTTAAAAGTTTCCTTGTCTTATTTTTCATCTTTTCCTCTGGTTAAATGTATTTTGGAAGCCATTTTTTATGTGCTTCAAACATCTCATCACATAAAGCCTTAATATCATCAAGATTTAGTTCTGCTGATGCATGAGGGTCCATCCAGGCTGCTTGATATACATCATCTTTCTTCTTTGTTACTGCTGCTTTGATTGCTGTAAGCTGAACATTAATATTTGTTCTGTCTAAGGCCGCACATTGTTCAGGAAGTGCGCCAACAATTTCTTTAGCAATTCCAAATTGAGATGTAACGCAAGGAACTTCAACACATGCTAGACTATCTAAGTTTGTTATTGAGCCTTCGTTAATTACATTGCCATTGAAAACAAAAGGCTTGTCATATGCAATTCCCTGAATGATAAGAGAAGCATATTCCCTAGATCTCTCATGTGTTATGTTAACATTATCAATTAGTTCTTTTTTGACAGTATCAAATTTGTTGATATTTTCAATGCATCTTCTTGGATATTCATTTAATGGAATATTGTATTTTTCAATCTGCTCTGGATATGTCTTTTTAATGAAGTATGGAACATACTCAGAGCAATGTTCGCTTGATTCTGTTACATAGTAACCGAACCTCTTCATCATCTCAAACCTTACTCTGTCATCATCTGGAATATGAGTCTCTGCAAGTCTCTTTATTTCAGGATAGATATCTATACCGTCATCAGTAATATTAAGTAACCATGCAAGATGGTTTATTCCAGCAATACGATATGCTATGTGTCCCTTAGCCTTTAAGCCTACTCCGTCCATTAGCTCTTGGGCTGCTACCTGGACGCTATGACATAGTCCAACTGTCTTTACTTTTGTGTAACGCAGCATATAGCCAGTAAGAATGCCCATTGGGTTTGTGTAATTAAGAAACCATGCATCAGGGCATACTTTCTCAATCTTAGAAGCAAATAGATCAAGTACAGGGATTGTTCTTAGTGCACGGAAAATTCCTGCAGGTCCCATCGTGTCTCCAATTGTTGTCTCTAAATTGTATTTATTAGATATATCAAAATCTGCCTTTGTCGCAGGTTCATATCCACCAACTTGGATAGCGTTGATAATAAAATCTGCGCCTCTTAAAGCGTCTTCAAGTTGATCTTCTCCTAAGTATGTTGAGTATGTTGCTCTATCATTGTTGATATTGTGATTTAAAGAATTTACGACTTTACCTGCTTCATCGAGCCTGTCGCTATTTATATCATAGAGGGCATAGTGAGAGTCCTCTAGTCCTTCGGTAAGAAAACAGTCTCCAATGACGTTTTTTAAGAAAACAACACTGCCTGCGCCAAGAAAAACGATTTTAAGTTTCATGCAAAACCTCCTGATATGAGTAGATTATCTACTAGTTTTTTAGAATAATATAATATAAAAAATTGATATTTTTATAAGTATGATTTATAAATAAGCTGTTAATTGTATGCTAACAACAGGTTAATTCTATTATTTGGGGGATGATGTATGGAGTTTTATGAGATGAAATATGTGTGTGCAGTTTATGAGAGTAGAAGTTTTTCTAAAGCTGCTGAAACCACTCATATTTCGCAACCAGCTTTAAGTCAATGCATAAAGAAAATTGAGAGTGATTTAGGAACTCCGATTTTCTTTAGAACAACAAGAAATGTTATACCAACTGAAGCTGGCAACATCCTTTACGAAGGATGTAAAAAGATATTGGCGAACAAAGAAGAGATGGATAAGTCTTTAGATGAGATTATCAACTCGGAAGATACTGAATTTAGAGTTGGAATTTCCCCATTCTACAGTAAGCACTATCTTCCATATGTTTTAAAAAACCTAAGAAAAGACTATCCATTTGTGAAATTAAAAATAGAAGAATTAATTTCAGAGCAGCAGGAGGAAATGCTAAAGAGTGGAGAACTTGATTTCTGTTGCATTCCTCAAGATCCAGAAATAGAAGGTCTTATATATGAGCCTATATGTATGGAGGAAATCCTTCTTGCTGTGCCTAAAACGAGTTTACTAAATGGCAGTTCTATTAATGCATCTCCAATCTCATTTTTAGATGTTAATTATACAAATGGTCAGGACTTTATTGCCTTGAAAACAGTCCAAAAGATTAATAGATTGCTTGAGTCTCTCTTCGATTCTTATAATTTGAAGTACAGAGTTGTATATGAAACATTAGATTGGGATACAGTGGATATTATGGTTGGAAATGGACTAGGTATTGGCTTTGTTCCTGATATCCTATATAAAGTTGACGACAAGCAAACAACGCCAATGTACTATCGTACTACAAGTAATTCTTTCCTAAGACGTTTTTCTTTAGCTTACCGAGCAGGAGAAACAATTTCACCACAAGAAAAATCAATCATGGATTTATTTAAGTCATCCATACAAGAAGCTAGAGCCAATATAATTGGGCGAGTCGTTTAGGAGTATATTTTGAAAAAGGTTATATTAATTCCAGATTCTTTTAAAGGGACGATGTCGTCTATTGAGATCTGTTCAATAATGAAAGAGCAAATAAAAAAGTATTATCCTGATTGTGAAGTGGTATCAATTGCAGTTGCTGACGGCGGAGAAGGTAGTGTTGAAGCATTTTTATCTTCCCTCGGAGGGAAAAAGGTCTATAAAGAAGTTACTGGACCTTATTGGGGAGAGAAAGTAAGAGCTTATTATGGCATTCTTCCTAATAACACAGCTGTAATTGAGATGGCTCAGGCTGCAGGACTTCCTTTGGTTGGAGATAATAAAGACCCATCAAAGACAACAACTTATGGTGTTGGAGAGCTAATACTTGATGCGGTAAAACGTGGTGCTAGCAAAATAATACTTGGCTTAGGTGGCTCAGCTACGAATGATGCCGCTTGTGGCCTTGCTTCTGCTTTAGGCGTAAAATTCTATGATTCAGAAGATAATAGTTTTATTCCGACAGGCGAAAGCTTAGATAGAATTGAGAAAATAGATCTATCTAATATAGATGCTAGAGTTAAGAAGACTCCAATGGTAACAATGTGTGATATAGATAATCCTTTTTATGGTAAGGACGGAGCTAGTTATGTCTATGCACCACAGAAAGGTGCAACGCCTTCTATGGTAGAAGATTTGGACAAGAAAATGGAAAAGCTAGCATCTTTAATAAAAAGAGATTTCAATATTGACCTTCAAAAGATTCTAGGTTCTGGCGCTGCAGGCGGCATGGGAGGAGGAATGGTTGCATTCTTTTCTTCTAAACTCCAAATGGGTATAGAGACAGTTTTGGAAACAGTAAAGTTTGATTCTCTTTTATCTAATGCAGATTGTGTTTTTACAGGTGAAGGACGATTAGATAGTCAATCTCTTAGAGGAAAAGTTGTTATTGGTGTTGCAAGAAAAGCGAAGGAAAAGAATGTTCCTGTTGTTGCTATTGTTGGCGATATTGCTGATAACATTGAAAGTGTGTATAAAGAAGGCGTGAGTGCAGTTTTCTCAATAAATCGAGTCGCTCTTCCTTATTCAGAGCAAAAGAAAAGAGCTAAATCAGATTTAGCTCTAACTATAGATAGCCTAATGCGATATCAAAAGATGATAGAAAGAGGATAATAAGT
>ERZ808252.1780-NODE-1780-length-14653-cov-3.217153_pt1 | contig 14653 bp, 9 predicted proteins | sample MGYA00521242_ERZ808252 | MGnify/ENA primary metagenome ERZ808252 (study PRJEB31516, sample SAMN03275581) | gut metagenome | biome: mammalia-associated habitat; material: feces | host: Papio cynocephalus | place: Kenya | collected 2012-08-07 ...
CACCGACTTGCCGGAGCCGGTCGTACCGGCGATGAGCAGGTGCGGCAGTCTTCCGATGTCGCCGATGATGCGATTGCCGCCGATGTCCTTGCCGACGGCGAACGACACCTTGGACTTGGATTTCACAAATTCCGGCGAGTCGATGACGTCGCGTGCCAGAACGGTCGAAACGACGCGGTTCGGCACCTCGATGCCGACCACGGAAATTTTCTCCGGAATGGCCGCAATGCGCACGCCCGACGCACCCAGCGCCAGCGCGATATCGTCCGCGAGGTTCGTGACCTTCGAGAGCTTCACGCCGCGGTCCAGCTCCAGCTCATACCGCGTAACAGATGGGCCGCGCGTGACGTTGATGATGCTGGCCTCAATGCCGAAGGATTTGAGCGTATCGTTCAAGCGCTCGGCGTTCTGCCGCATTTCCTCGGTGCCGTCGTGCGCCGTGCCGGAACCGGCTTTCAAAAGCTCCACCGGCGGATACTGATACTCCGGCGGCTCGGGCGCAGCGGCAATTTCCTGCGCGATGGCGGCAGCTTCCAGATGCACGTCCGCTTTTTTGATCTTGTCTTCTGCCGGAGCCTCAATTGGCGGCAGATTTTCCGAAATCGCGGCGACCGCAGCCTCCGGCTTCGGAAGCGGCTTGTTGGCAGCACCGGCTGCGGCTAAAAATGCAGACTCCGCAGACGAAGGATCCTTCCTGGGTGCTTCGATTGGCGCTTGCGGCAGAATATCTTCCGGTTCGGAAACCGGCGCTTCGGGCTTTTTCTGATTGGGCACGACGAGCGGCGCGGGCTCCTGCCGGAGTTCACGCAAATTCAGCGGCGGCAGATGCTTCGGAAGCTCCTCCGGCGTCTGCACCGGCTCGGGCGGCGTCTCATGCTGCCGGACGGCCAGAATGTCGGGGCCCTCGTCGGGGCTTTCGGCGTCCTTTTTGGCCTGTGCGCGGCTCTGCTCGACAAAAACGTCGGGCCGCATGGGGCTCTTTTTCCCCTTCTTCGTCTTTGCCTCCTGCACCGGAAGCGGCGGCTCGTCCACCGGAAGGTCGAACTCCGAGGCCTTGGCCCGGCGTCTTTCCTGCTGGGTCTCCACGCGCTCGATGTGCTTCTGCGCCACGTGGTTGACGATGCGCTCGGCAGGGTCAGGGTGCTCTCGCTGCGGCTCTGCGTATTCCGCTCTCGGCCGGTTCCGGATGGCCGTGATGATGCCGGAGACGGTCATGTTGAGGCTCGTGATGAGCTCTAAAATCAGCGCGATAAAAAGCACAATGACCGCACCGGCGCGGCTGATGATGAGCTCGAGCGTCTGCGCCAGAAGCCCGGAAACAACGCCCGCGCAGCTGCCGTCCAGTCCGCCGTCCCAGAGCGTTTCGAACATCGAAAGGCCCCATTCCGCGCCGTCCTGCCCGCCGACCAGCTGCACCAAAGCCCCGATCGTCACGGCCAGCAGAATGCTGCACGTAACGCGCAGCGCGACGGGCCTTCCGTCATGCAGCAGCAAAATCAGAAAACCCATCACGAACGAAAACGGCAGTATGTATAGTCCCGCGCCGATCAGGCCCTTGAAAAGCGAGATCAGCAGCGACAAAAGTGCGCCTTTGATGCCGAGGCAGCCCAGCACCGTGCACAGCGCCAGCGCCGCGCAGACGCCGGCCCCGACCTCACGCCGGATGGGCGGACGGCTCTTCGCCTTGGACCGGGCGCTCTTTGACGGCGTCTTCCGGCTGCCGGAGGTTTTTCCGGTGGTCTTCGCGCCGGAGGAACGTTTTTTCGTCTGTTTTTCCGCCATAAGGCTCCATCCTTTCAGGAGATCAGGGACAAGGCCAGCGTCACAAGCCCCGCGCCCCAGCAATAGTAGCAAAAGCCGCCGAATTTCCCGCGCTGGACGACCAGCCGCAGAAAGTAAATGGCAAAATAGCCCGACACGAACGCGACCGCGACGCCCACCAGATACATGGGAAGATACGTCCACGTCACGCCGTTGGAAATTGCCTTCACGAGCGCTAATATATTTGCGCCCACGACCGCCGGAATGGACAGCAGAAACGAAAACTTCACCGCAAAATTCCGGTCAAACCCGCGCAGCATCCCCGCGCTGATCGTCGTTCCCGAGCGCGACAGCCCCGGCACGACCGCGACGGCCTGCGCAAGACCGACGATGACCGCGTCCGACACGTTGGCGCTGCGCTCGTCCTTGTTGCCATGGCCCATGCGGTCGGCGGCGAAGAGCAGAAAGCCGGTCATGACAAAGGCAAAGCCGATAAAAAACGTGTTCTGGTACAGGCTCTCCACGGCATCGGATAAAAACGCCGCCGGGATCAGCGGAAGCGTCGCGATGATCAGAAAGCTCAAGAGCCTGCGCTCTTTTCGGTTCGGCTTCATTCCGCGCGGCATTTTGCGCAGATGCACCATCCGTAAAAATTCCTTCGCCGCCTCGCGCACATCCTTCCAGAACGCGAACACGACTGCCGCCAGCGTCCCCAGATGCAGCAGCACGTCAAAAAGCATATGGTTTTCCATGTCGCCGATGGCGAGAAAGCTTTGCAGCACCGCCAGATGGCCCGAGCTCGAGATCGGCAGAAATTCCGCCAGCCCCTGCACCAGCCCCAGCAAAACCGCGTTCCAATAGGTCATAGTCTATCCTCCGAAGGTCGAAACGGCTTTTGCCGTAAAAATCTCATACTGATTTATATTACCACACCCGGAGGAATATTTCCAGAGTTTTTACTCCGAACGGTCTTCTTTTGCCTGCGCGATCTGCTCGTGCAGACACTCCAGCGCGTCCGAAAGACTCCCAAGCTCGTCCATGAGCCCGGACTCGACGGCCTGCGCCCCATATAAGATCGTTCCGACGTCGGTCGCCATATTGCCGGTGGCCATCATGCAGCGGACAAATTTTTCTCTTGAAATGTTCGAGTTTTCGGTCACAAAATCGACGATATGGTCCTGAATTTCCTCAAAATAGTGATACGTCTGCGGCGCGCCGACGACCAGCCCCGTCATGCGCACCGGGTGCACGGTCATGCTGGCTCTGGGCGCTATAAACGCGCGTTTTGCAGACACCGCCAGCGGAATGCCGATCGAGTGCCCGCCGCCCAGAACCAGAGACACCGTCGGCTTTTTCATGCCCGCGATCATCTCCGCGATGGCAAGCCCGGCTTCGATGTCTCCGCCCACGGTGTTGAGCAGAAGCAGCAGCCCATCAATATCTTCTGCCTCCTCGATCGCCGCCAGAAGCGGGATGACGTGCTCGTACTTCGTCGTTTTCACCGTCTCGGGAAGCGTCTGATGGCCCTCGATCTGGCCGATGATGGTGAGGGTATAGATGTTTCCCCTGCTCGTTTTGCTCGTGCTCGCGCCAAGCTCCAGTAGCTCCTGCGCGGCCTCCGGCTGCTTTTTCTCGTCGCTCATGGTTCTGCCTCCAAATTTCTTTTGGAAACAGGATACCCGGAAAATTCTAATTTATGCCTGTGCATCCTCCTGCCAGCTCTTACAGACGTCGACCCAGCCGTCGAACTTTGAGTATTTTTCAAGCTCCGGGATCGTCAATTCAATTGCGCTGCTGGCGCTGCCTGCCGCCGGAAAGACCGTCTCAAAGCGCTTGAGCGACTCGTCTAAGAAAACCTTCACGCCTTCTTTCACCGCAAACGGGCACACGCCGCCCACCGCGTGGCCGATATACTGCGGCACATCGTCGTGCGCGAGCATCTTCGCCTTCACGCCGAAGCGGTCTTTGTACTTCTTGTTATCGACCCGCGCGTCTCCGGCGGCGACGATGAGAATGCAGCTGTCTCCCACCAGAAACGACAGCGTCTTTGCGATCCGCTTCGGCTCAACGCCCGCGGCCTTCGCCGCCAATTCCACCGTTGCGCTCGACACGTCAAACTCCAGCACGCGCTTCTCCATTCCAAACTGCGCAAAATACGCTTTCACCTTCTCGATCGACATAAAAGCCGCCTCCAAAAAAAGAATCTGCCCTATTATAACAAACCCCGCCGCATCTTGCAAGTTTGCGCAAAATCGGGTATAATGGCCTCGCAAAACCGCCGAAGGAGGCGAAGGTATGAACAAAACGAACGTCATGCGTCTATTGGACGCGGCAAAGATCCCGTACGAAGCAAAAGAATACGCCTTTGACGAAAACGACCTCAGCGGTCTGCACGCCGCCGAAGGCATCGGAAGACCTGCCGAGCAGATCTTCAAAACGCTCGTCGCGCGGGGAGACAAGCAGGGCTATCTCGTCTTCTGCATTCCCGTGTGCTGTGAGCTGGACCTGAAAAAAGCCGCGAAGGCCGCGAAGGACAAGAAGGTCGAGCTCATCCACGTCAAAGAGCTTCTGCCGCTCACGGGCTATATCCGCGGCGGGTGCAGCCCCATCGGGATGAAAAAGCACTTCCCCACGTTCATCGACGAAACGGCCATCTTGTATGACGAGATCGGCGTCTCGGCCGGGCAGCGCGGGGCGCAGGTGCTGGTAAACCCCGAAGCGCTTTGTGACTACGTCGGCGCAGAATTTGCCGACCTGACCGTATAGAAAGGAAAACCATCATGCACTACGAATATCAGACAAAGGGCACGTGCTCGACCCGCATTTTATTTGACATCGAGGACGGCAAGCTCCACAACGTCTCGTACATCGGCGGCTGCAACGGCAATTTGCAGGGCATCGGACGGCTCGTCGAGGGAATGCCGGTGGACGAGGTCATCAAGCGTCTTCGCGGCATCCGCTGCGGCTACAAGCCCACGTCCTGTCCCGACCAGCTGGCCACGGCGCTGGAAAAGGCCGTTTCCAAAAACGCATAATATGGGAACCGCTGATCAAATCCACGACCGCGGACGACGGATCTTTTCCGTCAATACTGCGGTTTGAAAAGCGAGAAATACACAAAGTATTCCTTCGCTTTCCAAACCTTGTCTTGACAAAAAATCTCTCGCCGTCCACAGCCGTTGATTCAATCAGCGCTTCCCCATTTTACACAAGGAGACAGAAATAGATATGAAAGAAATCATCGCCACCACCAACGCCCCCAGCGCGATCGGCCCGTACTCGCAGGCGACAAAAGCCGGTTCTCTGCTCTTCGTTTCCGGCCAGCTGCCGCTTGACCCCGCGACCGGCACAATGCCGGAGGACGTGGCCGAGCAGACGAAGCAGTCGCTCACGAACGCAAAGGCGATCGTCGAGGCCGCCGGCGGCACGATGGCAGACGTCGTGAAGACCACGGTGTTCCTCGCCGACATGAACGATTTTGCCGCCATGAACGCGGTCTACGCCGGCTTCTTCCCCGAAGGCGCGTGCCCCGCACGCTCTGCCGTCCAGGTAGCCAGACTTCCCAAGGACGCAAAGGTCGAGATCGAAGTCATCGCGAATATTTAAGCAAAAAACACTTGCCTTTTTGGGCATAAAAAAGAACCTCCCCGAAGGGAGGTTCTTTTTTATCTCTTAGTAGTTGCCGAACTCGACGGCGAAGCGGTGCAGGATCGCGGCGATCTGTGCGCGGGTCGCATAGCCCTTCGGGTCGATGCGGGAGTAGGAAACGCCGTTGATGAGGCCGTGGTAGTTGGCCCAGGCCATCGCGTCGCGTGCCCACGAGCCGATCTTGTAGTAGTCGTTGTAGTTCGAGAGGTTGGACGCGCCTCTGGTGGAGAGGTTCATGTACTCGGCATAGCGGTACAGGATCGCGGCCAGCTGCTCACGCGTGACATAGTCGTTGGGCTTGAAGGTCCTGGCGTCAAAGCCGTTGACCACGCCCGCCTCGACGGCCCAGGACACCGCGGTGTCGTAGTAGGCCTTGGAGGAAACGTCGTTAAACTTGTTGGACTTCATCGGTCTCGGTTCGCCGGTCAGTCTCCAAAGGATGGTGACGATCTGCGCGCGGGTGGTGTTCTGGTTGGGCGCAAACTTCGTGGAAGAAATGCCCTCCATGTAGCCGTTGGCGTAGACATAAGCGACGTCGGCGTAGAACCAGTCGCGCTCAGAGACATCGCGGAACGGCAGGTTCCACAGACGGTAATCGTCCTCGTCCATGAACTCGATGTAAAGCGTTGCGTTCTTCGAGCCCATCTTGACGGTGAACTCGTTGCCGACATAGCTCTCGCCGCGGAACGTCCAGACGGCCACATAGCCCTTGTCGGGGGTCGCCTTGAAGGTGCGCGTGTCGTTCTTGTCGAGCGACATCGTGTAGCCGTCATAGATCTTCGTCGTGCCGCGCTTGACCGTGCCGTGCTTTTCGCCGGTGATGTCAATGGTCAGCGTGTGCGAATCGTCGTCATAGTCGGGGCGGCAGCCGTCCTCGACGAACTTGACATAGAGCGTGTGGCAGTCTTTGTCCATCGTGAACTTGAAGCTTCTGCCGTCATCCCAAGTACCGTTGTAGTACCAATATGCGGTGTAGCCGCTCTTTGCAGTGGCGTAGATCGTGTAGGTCTTGCCGTCTCTGAGGTTGAAGTAATCGCCACTATCGACATCATTATCGTTCAGGAACTGCACAGTGCCGCGGGAAGAGTTGGTGATGTCAATATACAGCACATCGTCGCCATAATAGTCGTCGCGTTCGAACACAGCGGTGACCGTAGAGTCTGTATCGCCCATTGTAACGGTCGTAGTCTCGGTATTATATTTAAGCTCTGCGTCGCCTTCAGTGACTTCCCACTTTACAAATTGATAGCCGGGTTTCTCCACGGCAGTCAGTTCGCGCGTCTCGCCCTTCTCGAGGTCATCCATTTCAGTGTAGGCCTTGCCTGCGTACTGTACTTCGCCACTATTTCTGGGGCTGACAGCAATCGTCAGCGTGTGCTTCTCATCCGCAGGTTCATCACCGGAATTGGAGAAAACGACCTTCAAAGAGTCGTATGTGCTTGCAACTTCGCGGACATCAATCGTTGTACCAGGAAGTTTTGTGTCTGGAGAACTGCTCTTAACTCCATACCACGTGGCAGTATCATTATCTCCAAGCGGTACCGCAGTAAGAACGTCGTCACTCTTTGCTTCAAAACTCTTAGTCTGGGACGAGAAAGAATCCTTGATCTGTACTTTACCCTTGCCAACAACTTCTACGGAAATTGTCTTTTTTTCAGCATCTTCACTCTCGCCATCCGCAAACGCCATGACGGTGAACATACTCACCAGCATAGCCAGCATCAGCACGATGCTTAAGAATCTTTTCGTTGTTTTCATGATTCAGTTTTCCTCCTACTAAATTCATGTTGGGGGCAGGACCCCCTTTTTCTATGGTCAGTTTAGCATCGTTTTCCGGAAAGAGCAATTACAAACAGGTTACAAATCCTTAATTTTACCTTAAATAATTCCCTGCGCATGGACCCGGCGCGCAAATTTGTCCGTCCTCGCCCCGCGCACACGCCCCTTCGCGATTTCCCCTTGACGAGATTCCCGCTTCGTGGTATGATAAGGAAGCTGTCCGCCGGTGTGGTGGAATGGCAGACACAAGGGACTTAAAATCCCTCGGCGTAACAACCGTGCGGGTTCGAGCCCCGCCACCGGCACCAAAATCGGCAATCTTCGTCAGAAGGTTGCCGATTTTACTTATTACTTCTTCACGATTCACGATTCACGATTCACGAAAGCTCAGGGCCGATTTTGGTGAAGTAATAGGTAATAGGGAAAAGTGAATAGGTGAATGTGCCGCTGCGCGGCGATTGGATCGCGGGGATTGACTTTTTGTGTCCTTGCGGGTATACTGTAGTTCGATTTAGGGGTTTGCCCTATATATTGTGTATTCTCAAAGGAAGCATTCTTATGTCTCGTAGAAGTCCTAACTGCGAAACCGCAGAAGACGATGTTCAGATCTACACGCCGAAAAACGCGGCGCAGCCTTCTGCCCCGAAGGCGCAAAAAAAGCGCGTGATCGCGGGCGTTTTGTGTGCGGCGCTTGTCGCGGGCGGCGGGTTTTCGCTCTGGAAGCTCTCGCAGGCGCACACGCCGGAGAAGACCGCCGAGGCGTTTCGTTCCGCGCTGGCGGCCAATGATGAAGACGCGCTTCGCGCCGTGGCAGAGCTCCCGTCGAACACCGACGATTTAGAGCCCCTCTTCGCCCTTTACCGCGAAAGCGCGGCCTTCCGCCAGCAGGCGGCGAACCTTGCAGGCAGCGACGCGCCGAGTCTGCACTTGAAAAAGCGCAGCAGCTTCCCCTTTGCCAGCTACCGCGTGCAGGTCGACAGCTGTAGCCTGAACGTTGCGACGAATGTCGCCGGTGCGGAAGCGGCCGTTGGAAGCGAGGTGCGCCAGACGCAGGCGATCGACGAAACCGCCGGAACGCTCACCGCCTCCGAGGCGGAGTTTGACGCGCTTCTTCCCGGCGTTTACGACGTTTCGGTCGATTACACCTCGCCGCTGGGCGAAAGCTTCGAAAAGTCCACGACTGTAAACCTCATGCAGCCGGATTCCGTCCAACTCGATCTCGCCTACACGAGCCTGTACGTCTGGAACAGCTCGAGCATTCCGGTCGATCTGTCCGTCGACGGCAGCTACTACACCTCGCTGGACGCGGGCGGTTCGGTCGAAATCGCGCCGCTCCTCGACGACAGCGTGGTGACCGCCTCGTGCACGACCGACGCCGGAGAAACGCTGACCGACAGCGTGCAGGCCGCGAGCCGCTCGTTTGAAGTGCTCTTCAGCCTCGGCCATGTGGACGTTTACAACGACTACGACGCGGATATGCAGGTTCAGCTCAACGGCGCGGACTACTGCACGATCCCGGCCAAGACGCTCCAGACCATCACCGGCATTTCCCTTGGCAGCACGCTGACGTTTACGCTTGTAGACTCCGACATTTTCAGCCCCTATGACTATCAGCTCGCCTACGATTATGATTCCATCTGCCCGATCCTGGCTTTGAGCGAGAACAGCAAGCTTGCCGTCTCGGCCGTCTTGCAGGACGCGCTTTCGAGTGCGCCATTGGAGCAGGACGATGGGCTCTTGTCCGGCCTTGACCGGCTGCTGGTCGAAAACGGCTGGTCACGAAGCGAGGTCGTCGTCTCCGATGTGACGGTCGGCGCGGTCTACGCAACGCAGCGCGTCGAGGGCGGAACGCTTTTGAGCCTCAGCGGCAGCTACGCCTGCACGAACATCACCCTCCCCGAAGCGCCCGCTTCCGACGAAGCCGAAGAACCCGCCGTCGAAAATCCCCAGTTCGCCGATTTCTACACCACCGTCTTCTGCGACGGCGAAGCCTGGTCGATCGCCGAATAATGCTGGCTTGCCCCTGCTTTTGGCCAAAAAAATTCCCGGTCCACTTCTGTGAACCGGGAGTTTTTTTATAGCTTAGAAGGTCAGGAATCTGTGGAGCATGACGGCGACCTGTGCGCGGGTGGCCTTGCCATCCGGAGAAAGCGTGGTCTTCGTGGTGCCCGTGATGTAGCCCTTGCCGATGGCCCACTGCATGGCGGTGGTGGCGTAGGAGCTGACCTTGGCGCGGTCACTGTAGCCGCTCAGAGAGCCCGTTGCGGTGGGCTCGCCCATGTAGCGGTAGAGGATCGTTGCGATCTGCTCACGCGTGACATTGGCCGAGGGGCTGAACTTGTCGGCGCTGGTGCCGGTGACGACCTTGTTCTTATAGGCCCACAGGACGGCGTTGTAGAAGTAGTCCTTCTGCTTGACATCTGTAAACGGATTGGAGATGCCGGAGACGGAGGGCTCGCCTGCCGCGCGGTAGAGCACGGTCACGAGCATTCCTCTGTCCATCGCGCCTTCCGGATCGAAGCGGTAGGTGCTCTTGCCGGAGAACAGGCCGTTATCGACGCCGAAGTCGATGGAGTCGGCCGACCAGTAGCCAGTGTTGGACGAGGTGACGTCTGTAAACTTGCTCGAGGCGGTCTTGGACTTGACGGTCAATGTGATCGTACCGGTGCCGAGATCGGAGTTGGACGAGGAATACGCGGTGTAGTAGATCTTGAGCGTGCCCGCCGCACCGTAGACCGGCAGGACGAAGACGTCTTCGACAGAATCGTCGTTCTTGCCCGCGTCCAGATAGAACTTGTCGGAGCTCTTGACCTCGCGGCCGTAGCTGGCGATCTTGGCATAGTCGAAGTAGAGCTTCGCTTCGGTGTCCTTCGGCAGATCGAACTTCACGTAGGACGCGTTCGGATACTCGTCTGCGATCTGGCTGACGCCGCCGCAGGTCTTGAGCGTTGCGCCGGAGAAGCTCAGCGTTTCGCTCGTCTCGTTGGTGTCGAAGCTGATCGTGCCGGTGGCGAGGACGTAATCGTCTGCGTCATAGGCGACGTAACTGGCCGAAGCGGTAGACGCGGAGGTCTTGACGTAAACCTCGGAGAGCTTCAGACCCGAGCCGGAGATGTAGCACTTTTCATCGACCACGGAGGAAGAGGACGAGGCGCTCTTGCTCAGCGTGCAGCTTCTGGTGGTGTCGAAGATGACGTAGGAAACGTTGGCATTGCTGCCGGCCGCCTTGGTGACGGCGCTGGTGATCGCGGAGGCCTTGATGGTATCGCCCGAGCCGACGGACTGCGAAACGCTCGCGGCCTCAGCGGGCAGGACGGTGATGGTCTCGCTGCTGGAGTAGCCCTTGTAGTCGCTCGTTGCGCGGACGACGATCTTCTCGCCCTTGGCGCTCTTGACGGCCTTGGTGGTCACGGTCGCGGTCGCGCCGGAGCCGGAGACGGTGGCAATATTGCTGCTGAGGTTATCGCCGTTGGAATCGAACAGCTGCCAGCTAAACGCGCTGCTGGACTGCGCCGAGCCGAGGCGGTAGAGCGTTGCCTTGAGGTCGATCTTGTCGCCCACGGTGAAGCTGGACTTCGAGGACGTCGTTTCGACGCTCACGGAGTATTCTCTGTCTACACTGACGGTGTAGGCCTTGGAGGTCGAGACGGTGCTGTTCTTCTTATACGTCGCGGTGACCTCGCAGGTAAACTTGTACTGCGTGGAGGAATCAACGGACGCCTTGGGGATGGTGTAGTTCAGCGTCGTACCGGTGGCCTTGTCGATGGCTCTGCCGTTGACGTACCACTGATACGTGGCCGTTGCGGCGGCGGGCTCGACCGTGGCGTTCGCAGTCAGACGGACGGTGTCGTTTTCCACTGCGTTGTCCTTGCTCGCCGTGACGTTGATGTTGGTGACAGCCGCGTCGTCGGTGAGGGTCACGTCAGCAGTCACAGTCGTGGTGCAGTTGGACGCAAAGGTGTAGTTCGTCGTGCCGTCCGTGCTCATCACGCGGCCGCGGGCAACGGCAGTCTTGCCGTCGGAGCTGATGGACGCGTCGTTCCATTCCACAGGAACAGGTCTTGCATACGTATTGCTGCCGGACATATATTGACCGGAAATCGAAGTATACAGAGAGTTCGCGTTCAGGCGGTCAACGATCTCGCTTCTCGTACCAGTGCGGACAGTCGCCTGAATTCTGGTAACAGGAATTGCCGTGATCTCGATGGTCTCCGCTTCCTTGGTGACTGTCACCAGGAAGCAGTAGGACTTGCTGCCGAGCTCGACTTTAATTGTCGCTCTACCGGAATTTTCAGCCTTGAGTCTCACAGTCGCGCCGGTTGCATCGCCGGTATCGCGATCGATCGTAAAGTCCAATTTGTCACCCGTCGAATACTTATAGAATCTAACAACATCGGTATCCGACGAAGACCAAACTGCATATTTTGCGCTGCTTTCTTCATAAGTCTGCGGAGAAACGAGCACCTTAGTTTCCAGTGTATCGCCAATCTTCAGTTCTTCGTCTTCGATCACCGTGCCGTTGGTAGTAGCGGCGCGAACCTGCGTGATATCGCTCAGAACACTAACTTTTACCAACGCAGTTGTACCGCCGAGGTTTGCCTGAATGCACGCCTGACCAGCCTTTTGCACCTTGAAGTCTGCCGTACCGGCACTGGTCGACATGGTCAGAAGCGATACTGTATTAGAGGTCGCTTTGGAATCCGCATTAGGAGCACCGTCCCAGCTCTTCCACTCTACATCAGCAACCTTGCCGAGCGTAGAGTCAACGCTTGCAGTCAGCTTGATGGTATCGCCAATCTTTGCATAAATTGTTTTGTACTCTTTATCGCTGTAGTTGCTCTGCGCAACAATGGTGTTTCTGTCCTGCTTCACAGTCAGAACGCCAGCCGTGCCGGTGATAATGGTCATCTCGGCACTCTTTTCGGTTCTCATGCCTGTGTCGGCCGTAAGCGTCACCTTCGTAGAGGCGCTGCCGCCCTTGCTTTCCAGCTGGAAGTATGTATTGCCTTTGCTGTCAACAAAGTAATACTGATTCGCATTGCTGCCCGGATTCGAATTTGTTACTACCTCAGCAACAGAATCGTCGGCAACTTCCACCTTGATCTTGGACGGATCGACCGTCGTCGGATTGATCGTGAAATAAATATTCGTTTTGCCGGTGCCGATGTTCACGACCTGATTGTTCAGAGACGTGCCGGACGCATTTTTCAGCGTGACATAGCTTGCCGTGGAGTAAACCCGGACATAAGCCGTCTGCGTCTTACTTGAATCTTTGCAGTCCTCACAGTTCACCGTAACCTTCACATAGCCAAAGTCAGGAGATGCGTTATTCTGGGTATACACAGTCGCGCTGTTGGCTGTGAGTAATCTGGTGCTGTCGTTGTAGCTTACGTAATTCGAGTACGTACCAGCACCGCGAACGTTGTTCACGAATTCAGCCTTGACCTTGTGCGATTTGTCCTGGCAGCCAAACGAAACCGTATCGTACACATACATAACGTACGGATTCTCTGCCGTGCCTGCCGCAATTGTTGCCGGCCTATCAGCGGCCGAAACTGCGGGGACCATTGCGCACACCATCGTCAGCACGAGGAGCACGCATAAGAGTCTGCTCAATTTCTTCTTCATAAAGAACACCTCTCAATTTTCTTCCATTTTTCCCGCGTCCGCGGGTGTTTGTTCTTTCTTAGTTTACCATAAAAATTAAAATTTGCAACTATTTTGTGCGAATTTAAGAGAAATTAAGAATCTCAAACCTTGCCCCACAAGCGCTTGTGGTCCTTTTGCCGGCTGGCCACAATTTGTATCTTTTCGTTGCTTTTATGTTACGCTTTTGTTATATTTTAATTTCCATGTTATTCAAGAAAAGGTGAAAACCGGGCAGGATTTTCTCCCGCCCGGCGAAAATAATTTGTGAATTTTTTGTGAACAAGCTCGTTTTTGTAGGGGCCGATGCCCACATCGGCCCGCAAACCTTACCAGTTCTGCGCCGTCTCCGACAGCTCCAAACCGGGATTGCGCTTGATCGTGTAATCGATCGACCAGTTCGACGCGAAGACGAGAAGGCTTCTTCCCTTGTAGTCCTCTAAAAGCTCCACGTCCGAAGAAAGGTTCAGATCCTTGAGGTCGGCCACCGGCGCTTTGTCGATGAACCGCAGGTATTCATAGGGTAACCCCTCCATGCGAAGATCGACGCCGTACTCGCTTTTCATGCGGTACTGGAACACGTCGAATTGCAGCGTGCCCACGACGCCGACGATGACCTCCTCCATGCCGGAGTTCGGCAGCTTGAAGATCTGGATGGCGCCCTCCTGCGCGATCTGCTCGGTGCCCTTGATGAACTGCTTGCGCTTCATCGAGTCCTTCGGGCTCACGCGCGAGAAATGCTCGGGCGCAAAGGTCGGGATGCCGCCGAATTTGAACTTTTTGCCCGGCGTGCAGATGGTATCGCCAATCGAGAAAATGCCGGGATCGAACACGCCGATGATATCGCCCGCGTAAGCTTCGTCCACGATCTCGCGTTCCGAGGCCATGAGCTGCTGCGGCTGGGATAGGCGCATTTTTTTGCCGCTCTGCACGTGGAAATATTCCGCGTCGCGCTCGAACTTGCCCGAGCAGATGCGCATGAAGGCCAGCCGGTCGCGGTGCGCTTTATTCATGTTCGCCTGAATTTTGAAGACGAACGCGGAAAAATCGGGGCTGAACGTGTCGATCACGCCGCAGTCGGCCACTCTGGGCAGCGGGCTCGGCGTCATGCGCAGAAATTCTTCGAGGAACGGTTCGACGCCAAAGTTCGTCAGCGCCGAGCCGAAGAACACCGGAGAGAGCGTGCCGCTTCTGACCTCGTCCATGTCAAACTCGCGCCCCGCGCCAAGCAGCTCCACGTCGTCTTTTAGCTGCGCGTGCCGCTTTTCGCCGATGAGCGCGGCCACCTGCGGGTCATTGAGGTCAATTTCCAGCTTGTCCGCGCGGTTCTTGCCCGAAACGCCGGAGAAAAACAGCAGCTGACCGGCTCTGCGGTCGTAAACGCCCTGAAATTCCTTGCCCGAGCCGATGGGCCAGTTGCAGGCGTAGGTCTCGATGCCGAGCTCGTTTTCCAGCTCGTCCAGCAGGTCAAAGGGGTCTTTGGACTCGCGGTCCATCTTGTTGATGAACGTAAAGATCGGGATATGGCGCATGGCGCAGACCTTGAAGAGCTTGCGCGTCTGCGGCTCGACGCCCTTCGCGCCGTCGATGACCATGACCGCCGAGTCCGCGGCCATGAGCGTGCGGTACGTGTCCTCGGAAAAGTCCTGATGGCCCGGGGTGTCGAGAATGTTGATGCAGAAGCCCTCATACTGGAACTGCATGACGGACGAGGTCACGGAAATGCCGCGCTGCTTTTCGATCTCCATCCAGTCCGAGACCGCCGCGCGGGAATTTTTCTTGCCCTTGACCGCGCCCGCCTGCGCGATGGCCCCGCCGT
>ERZ808252.1782-NODE-1782-length-14638-cov-6.953713_pt1 | contig 14638 bp, 9 predicted proteins | sample MGYA00521242_ERZ808252 | MGnify/ENA primary metagenome ERZ808252 (study PRJEB31516, sample SAMN03275581) | gut metagenome | biome: mammalia-associated habitat; material: feces | host: Papio cynocephalus | place: Kenya | collected 2012-08-07 ...
TCTACATTCTAAACTCTTAATTTATCAATTCTCAATCGGTGAAGCCGACAACTCTACATTCTACATTCTAAACTCTTAATTCAAATTACAGTTGTCCACTCTCCACGAGTCTTACCACGCGTTCCGTCTCCTTGTCTTCCCCCTCCGGGTCATACTTCTTGGTGAGGCTTGCTCCGAAAGTCCAGGCAAACGCCTGATAGAAACCGGCACGGATAGGACCGAGGAAGGCTTTTATGAGTTGGTAAGACGAGGAGTTACATTCGCGGTAAACAAGTTTGATGAGCAGCTTACCCTGCGAGAATGTGAGCTTTTTCATTCTCGGCGTATACTCCTTCTTGATACTTGCCTCCACGAGTTTCATGTGCTTGTCCTTTGCCTTCTTGTTGGGTAGCGTTTGGAGGTATTCATAAGTCTCGATAATTATATGGTTCACCTCCTTGGCAATAGGCAGAACCTTCTTCACGTTATACACCAGTCGGGTATAACGCTGACGCGCCTTTTCATTCTTGAACACCTGTGGCGGATATACATACACGTTGTTCAGTTCAACATACTGAATGCTGTCCTTGCCATGGAGCACTTTCCCCACTTTCACCATCGGCACGAACGTAGGGTTGTCCATGTCCACCTCGCGGTCTTCCGGATTCACATTATTGCCGAAGACGGCATTCTGCGCCACACTCCTTGTCGCAATAAAGACAAGGAATAATATTATAAAGGAAAGAATTTTTCTCATCATGGCGCAAAAGTAATGATTATTGTCCGCTTACGGCAAATTGCAGAATATATTTAACAGAATTTTATGGCACTGACATGTAAATCGTTTAAAAAAGGCATTATGCAGATGCAATATCTTGTTGCTTTTTATATTTAATATATGTAATATGGTTATAAAAATGAGAACAATTGGATAAATATAAGAAAATGTTTACCTTTGCATCTCTATTTTATATAATACAACCATTTGTTCTGTTATAACAAGAAAGATAGATTATGGCTTTTATATTACCGACAATTATCGCAATAACACTTTTTGGAATAGGCTATGGCATATTCCGGAGATATAATATGGGACTTGCGAGAAACTCCATCGGACAGCAGTTCCGCCGTTATCTCATTGCCTCAATCCAAGCGGTATTGCCGATATGTTTTTCCGGAGTATACGAATTAAGGCTCTCCGTAATAGCGGCAATGTCTGCTTCGCTATTATGGATATTAACATACAACATACTGTATGACAAGACTCACCGGTCTTCGTCGCCCGACTACGACAACCACATGGACATTGCCTTCGGCATATACCTCTTCGGTTGGCTCACAGCTCTCCACACATTACTGTCGCCGGTTTCTCCAGTAGCGGCAATGACTGTTGTCGGCATCATCGAAGCGGTGCTCATTATTATTCCGCTTGCCGAGATAGCGTATTATGCCACATACAAGGTATGTATCGACGACGCCGGCATGGCGCCACTGCTCAACACGTATTTCAGCGAAGCGGTGGAGTTTGTCAAGTCGTTCGGCATATTCAAATCAGCATTGGCTCTCGTAGCCATTGTTCTCGTGTTTACATTAAGCATTGCTGCCAATTATACCCCAGCCGTTGAGGGCATGCAATGGTGGCAGATTATTTTGGTTGCAGCATTGTTCATATATTTCTCCATATATATATGGAAGCCGCACCACGGACTCTTTGTGCGCTGCGGAGTGGTAAACCTGTATATCGACGTGAGGAATTATAACCGCAGTCTGCGCCGCTACCGCACGGGAATGGAGCAGCGACTTGCCGACCTGAGAGTTTCAATGAAAGACAAGGTTGCCGACAGCGAATCTTCTTCATCATCAGCAGAAAAAGAAAAGCCACATACTATTATAATGGTAATCGGCGAATCGGCTTGTCGCGACTATATGAGCGCATTCACGGAACAGCCGTTCGAGACCACGCCGTGGGAGAGCAAGATGAAGAAAGACGAGGAGCATTTCATGTTTTTCAGGAATGCCTACTCGTGCGCCATGCAGACAGTGCCGTCGTTGGAGCGTGTACTCACGGAGCGCAACCAGTATAACAACAAAGACTTCAGCGACTCGTGTTCCATTGTGGATATTGCAAGGAAAGCGGGATACACCATACGTTGGTTCAGCAACCAGAGCTACATCGGCATTAACGACACTTCGGTAACTCTCGTTGCCAACACGTCTGACACGGCAACGTGGGTAAAGAAGGTGGGCGGCGTGCAGCAGTTCGACACTTCGCTAATCGATTTTCTCGACGATGTAGACCCTACGAAAAACAATCTTGTGGTGCTCCATCTCAAGGGCAGCCACTTCAATTACATCAACCGCTATCCGGAGAGCTACGCCCAGGAAAACCATCTGCATCAAGGCGACGACGTGGAGTGCTACCGCAACTCCATACACTTCACCGACCACGTGTTGCAGCAGTTTTTCGAGAAGGCAAAACAGAGGCTCAACCTGCAGGCAATGGTATACTTCTCCGACCACGGCGGCATCCCCGACATGCGTCGCTCGCCGCGTTTTCTCGGTTTCAAGATGGTCAGGATACCGATGTGGATATACCTGTCGGACGAATACCAAAGGCATCATCCGCAAGTATCAGATACACTGAAGATGCACCGCCACGCATATTTCACCAACGACCTCGTCTACGAACTAATGTGCGGAATAATGGATGTGGAGTCAAACCGCTACGACGAGACGCAGTCGATTGCCTCGCCCGAATACAAATACACGAGAGACACGCTCCTTACCTACGACGGAAGAATAAGGATAAAGGATGATGATTTAGACAAATAAAATATATTCTGCAAAAATAATATGACTACAAAAACAAAGGAAATAAGAATTGCCGTGTCGATGACAAATTCGCATCTATTCAATACAGGATTGGGCGAATTTGAAAACAGCATAGCAAAACGCCTTAGCAAAAGAGCTCCTGAACTGAAGGAGAAATATGGAATACAACTATATTTTATCGTAAAGCCATGTCAGATAGGTGCCTATGGCGATGATGTTAAATATGTGAGCATAGGTAGCAACATGCGCACACTGATTAATTTTCCTCTGTTGCATAATATAAAGAAACTGGTGCTTCCGCATTTCGATTTGCTTCATTGGACCAATCAGTTCCTGAAGTTTCGTGTAAAGCTTGCCCCACTACAGTTAATGACCGTCCACGACGTGAACTTTCTTCATAATGAGATTGGAACGCTACACAAGAGCAAGAAACTATGGCTGACAAGCCGTAGATTGAATAGGGCAACACATTATGGATATATATCAAATTTCACGAAAAACGATGTCGAGGCTAATTTCAGACTTGGGAACAAACCCGGTAGAGTTATATACAACGGAGTAACAAACCTGAATACGAAGTCTCAAGATGAATACGACAACATCCTTTCAGGAATGAACCTTCCAAAGAGTTTCCTCTTCCATATATCGCGATGGTCAAGGAAGAAGAATGTACATCTGCTTGTGCAGATGATGAAATACCTTCCCGGTGAAACACTTGTCATTGCCGGTTCTGCAGGCAAGAAATATGTGGAATTTCTGAACAATCTCGTAAAAAGCAAGGGCATAAAGAATGTTATATTTGTCGGTAAGGTTAGTACCGGCCAGAAAGCTGCCCTCTTGAGCCGCAGCAAGGCAATGATGTTCCCTTCATTGAGCGAAGGCTTCGGACTTCCTGTCGTTGAGGCAATGTGTTTCGGTAAGCCGTCGTTTATAACACGTCTTACGTCTCTTCCTGAAGTTGGAGGAAAGTTGGAATATTATTTCGACAGCCTTACTCCTTCCGATATGGCGAAGAAGGTTGAAAAAGGATTGGCTGATTTCAGTTCAGACCCTGTAGGAAAGGGCGAAAAGCTGAAAGAGCGTGCCGCTAAATTCAATTGGGACAAAACAGTGGATGACTATATCAATTATTATCTTGATATACTCGGTATTGAAAAAAAGTAATTGACACAAAGAGAGTTGAACTACCCGAACTGTATTTTAGGAAAAATATGGTATGCGTTTACAGCCGTATCTTCTTCCTATTCTCAAACCTGTCGAGCAGTTCCACGGCCTTCATCACCGTTTCTTCCTCGTTCCACCCTCTGCGCTGGGCATATCCTCTAACCACATATTCGTAGAGGTCGCGGCGGTGGGTAAAGCGCTTCAGGTTCTCCAGACATTGTTTGTCGGTAGGCCAGCCGTCGCAGAAATGTGAGCGGTTGGTGTCAATCATGTCGAAGTGATACCTGCCGTCTGCATCCTTGGTATAAAGGAAATTTGCGGAATTGAGATCGCCGTGGAGCACTCCGCGACTGTGCATGAAAACGATATAGTCGATTACGGCATCTGCAAGTTCGTGGTCAAAATCTTGTTCCTTCACGAGTTCCTGAAACACTTCCCGTCCCTTACTCTCTTCATAGACAAAATATCCCACGGTAAACCGTCTACGCTCATACTCCTCCATATAAGCCACAGCACGCGGCGAATTGACACCGCGCTTACGGAACTCGTCGGCAAAGAGGTATGCCCTTTTTGCCTTGGTACGGCGGAAGTGGGTATATATGATGCTCTGAATCCAATTAACACGCTTGTAGCGCTTGGCGATAAACGTCAGTCCGTCGTGCTGCAGACGTATTACGCTGTTGCGTTTGTCCTTTAGCACCTCCACACTACCGCTGTCGAACATCGACGGTATGGTTTTTATGAAATCCGTATATTTCCTATATTGTTCTGCTATGACAATCTTCATGCTTTTGTTTAAAGAGTATGATTCCTTTCCGCAAGAATGCCGTCCTACTTGGCATAATGCCATGCAAAGATACATATTTTTGCCTTTATTCAACATTTATTACGTTGAAATAACTGCTTTTCCACCTTATTTTGGATATAAAATGCTAATACGGCAAGGAATAAGCGCAAAAAGCTCTCTATATTTGGCGCCTCCCACTTCTCTCCTGTCAGACAAGAGAATAACGGGCATCATCATTGGCAACACTTTTTAGTTCGACTTTTTGTGGAATACCACACTTTTTAGTTCGACTTTTTGCGAAATACCACACTTTTTAGTTCGACTTTTTGTATTGTCACTAACGAAACTGTATCTTTGCAATGAAGAAACATAAAGATTTCCACCCAATTTATAAAAAAGCTATAGATAAAAATAATACAATAAAAATGTTTCGAAACAGAAAATTCCTTCTTTCCATGGCATGGCTACTTTCCGTGCATGCCGTTTCACTGTTAGTACTAACTGTATTCAGACTCATCGAGCTTCTGTGTCTCCACAGTATGATAACCGACAAAGGTGCGAGCGTTGCCACTGCCTTTTTGAAGGGCGTGTGGTTCGACAACGTCACGGCATGCTACGTGATGATCATTCCACTTGCCGTCACGCTCATTGCCGCAGCCTTAGGATATACCGGCAAGGTGGTGCGGAAGGCGGCAAACTGGTGGTTCTTTGTCTTTTATGCCATTGTGTTTATGGCATCATCGGCAAACACTCCGTATTTTGAATACTTCTTCAAGAATATAAACTCCTCCATCTTCGAATGGTTCGGCTATGCCACGACAACGGCGGGAATGGTGTTTCAGGAGAAATCATATATCCTGCACATCGCCCTGTATTTCATAATCACCGCCGGATATATCACAGGACTTGTCTTCCTGCGCCGCTACTTCGACCGCTTGATTGACGACAGTAGAAAAGACGACCGCTTTATCCTCCCCATGGCATGCCGCTTCATTATTGCCGTCGCCCTCTCGCTCCTATGTCTCTTCGGCATCCGCGGCAGAACGGGCTATAACCCTATAAAGATTAGTCAGGCTTATTACTGCGATGATCCTTTCCTCAACCAGCTCGGCATCAACCCGGCATTCAACCTCCTTACCAGTGCGCTCGACGACATGCGCAAGGAGAACAGCGAATTGCATCTCATGCCTTACGGCAAGGCGATAACGGCAGCTCGGCAGTCGCTTGGCATCAGTGGAGCGGTGGACAGCATGCACGTGATGCGCCGCATGATAACAACCACGGGAGAACCGCAGAAGCGCAATGTGGTGGTGATACTCATGGAATCGATGTCGGCAAACTTCCTCTCCACCTTCGGTCAGGAGCAGCACCTCACTCCAACCCTCGACTCGCTCTACAACCACTCGCTTGCCTTCACCCACTACTATAGTGCCGGCATCCACACCAACCACGGCATGACGGCATCGCTCTATTCCTTCCCGGCTCTTATGTTCCGCAATTTGATGAAGGGAACGGTTACGCCCCACCGCACGGGTATCCCTACCGTGCTGAAAAGTTACGGCTACCACAACATGTTTTTCATGACCCACGAGGCGCAGTATGACAACATGAAGGCTTTCTTCACCACCAACGGATATGACGATATCTACTCTCAGGAGGACTATCCAAAAGACGAGGTGGTGAACAGCTTTGGCGTTTCCGACCATTTCCTCTTTGGCTATGCCCTGAACAAGATAAATACATGCGCAGCAAAAAGAAAACCTTTCTTTGCCACCATACTTACCATCAGCAACCATCCGCCGTATGTCATCCCGTCGTTTTTCAAACCGAAGACCAAGGAACCGGAGACTCAGATTGTGGAGTATGCCGACTGGTCGATAGGGGATTTTCTGAAGAAGGCGGAAAAGGAGCCATGGTTTAAAAATACCATCTTTGTTATCATGGCAGACCACGGTAAGCTCGTGGGTAAGGCAACGACGGAGGCACCGGAATCCTACAACCATATTCCGCTCATCATGTTCGGTCCTGGCATCCCGGCAAAACACTACGACGGACTTGCCACGCAGGTAGACGTTATGCCCACGCTGCTCTCCCTGCTCAACATGAGCTACGAGTATGACGGCTTCGGACAGAATATACTGAAGACGCCGCGCCCAATGGTGTTCTATTCTGCCGACAACCAGGTTATTGCGCGCAACCAGAAGATGGTCTACGTGTATAACCCCAAGATGCAGAAGAGTTTCTGCTATCTTATAAATCCAGACGGCAGTCTGAAGGAAACTACCATGAGTGCAGCCTTCAAGCCCCTGCAGCACTACGTGTTCTCAATGATACAGACGGCACAGTTTGCACTGAAACGTCAGCAGTAAAAGAATATATTCTGCATTATTCATAGAATGATATAATGTATATTATAAGTAACTAATCAGAATTAATTTAATATAAACGACAATAGAGACAATAGAAGACAATGTTGTCTATTGTTGTCTCTATTGTCGTTTATATATTTCATTTGATTTATAAATTTATTTTTGAACATTTACTTATGAATGCGATTGGGGCTTTTTGAAAAAAACAGCAATCCCCGGAATGATATGGTTCATTCCGGGGACTACTGTATTTTATATATACTGCAAGTAACGTTTTACTTCACTGCAATCTTAATCTTATGACTCGTCTTAGCTCCACAAAGCTCAACGGCATAAATGCCCTTAGGCATGCCGGCAACAGAGAAGCTTGTCGTGCTACCAGCAGAACGACTCTCCCTTACCAAACTGCCGCTCATGTCAAACAAGCGAACGGTAATTGCCGTCTCTCCGGCAACATAAGCCTCGTAGGTGTTGTCGCCCGTCTGGCGGAACATCATGTCCTTGTCGGCATCCACGCTCTTCAGAGCCGTTGTCTTATGGTCGAGAACATATTTCAGTCCGTTGTAGGCATCAATCTTGCCGGCACCGAACTGCACAGGATACTTGGTGTTCTTTACATACTCATCGCTGATAGCCGTCTCCTTGGCAATCTTCTTGATATCCTCGTTAGTAAGCGTAGGGTCAGCCTCAAGCCAGAGGGCAGCCACACCAGCCATGTAAGGAGCAGCCATGGATGTACCAATCTCTACAGACCAGTAATATGTCTTGCCGTTGTAATATACTCCCTTGGTATACGCCTCGCGCTTAGCTTTCTGATAGTATGTGCTGATGGCAGACTCTACCGAGCAGCCCGGGGCTGCTATATCCGGAATGGAAACGCCGTCGACTGTTCCCCAGCTCGTGAACGACGATACGTCGCCAAGGACATTTGTCTCTCCAAAGCCGTAAAGGGAATACGACTTGTTGTTGCTGTATTTACCCTTGTCGCGGCTGTTGTAAGAGCCCACGATGATTGCCTTCGTTCCGGCTGCCATGTTGCTTACGGTTCCGTCGAAAGTAACGTCCTTGGCAGCAGTATATTCAGGAAAGGCGTAAGCTGACGGAGTGAAGCTGTCTACGAGATATGTTGCGTCGTCGGCATAGGCAACGACAGACTGTCCCTCTTCGCCGGTAACGATGTATCCGATGGTAACGTTGCTGTTCTTGCGCTGAAATCTCTGCGAAGCAATCTGCAGATAGTAGTAACCTCTGTCCTTCACGTTGTCGGCACTGACACGAATGGTTCCCGAGAAATACTGAGAGTAATCCGGGTCAGCTTTCTCTCCAGTAGACTGATAGTTCTTTATCGTAGGTCCGGTGATAGGGTCATACTGCTTTATTATTTTCTTCGACAGGTTATCATAGATTACGAGCGAGAATGAGAAAGGCTTCTCTGACTTGAAATATACGCTCGGCGACTCATACGAGTAGCCATAATACTGGTGTACGCAGAGGAGGTTAGCCCTAAGCTCGTCGGTTGCCGAATTGAAGGTCTTGCGCTGCACGATAGGGTTTGTTCCCTCGTTGCCCGAAGCCATACAGATTACGGCAGCCTTGTCGTCGATTACCTTGTTGATATACTGCGACAGGTCGTCGCTGTCGTCATGCGGACCGCAGTTGTCGCCGAGCGACATGTTGATTACGAGAGGTTTGTTCTGCTCCTTGGCGTATGCCACGAAATCCTCAATCCCCTTCATAATCTCCGTGTCATATCCTTCTATGGATGCCCCGGCAAGGTCAGCCTCCGTGGCAACGCCCGAGATGCTGTAGCTTTCGCTCTCGTAGTTTCCTCCGGCAATGCCCATCACGTGGGTTGCGTGGGTATCATCACTGCTGTCGGTGGTATATGCCGCTATCTGCTCCGGCGTGTTGTAAACCATGTTGTTGGCAGTGTAGTATTTAAATCTCGACTTCCCGTCTTTGTCGAGAAACATCAGGTGGTTCAGCTCGAAGCCCATATCGATATCGCCGATAATCACGCCTTTGCCTGTAAATGGAGTCTTGTTCGCACCCACTCCGCTGTGCACCTCGTCGACACCCGTCTGCTTGTTGGCTTCCGTGAGGCGGAGCTGCACTTTTCTTCCGTAGCTCATCGACTTTACGTCAGCCACGTCGTTAAGCTCCATGATGCGGCTCACCGGCAGAGACACTACGGCGAACTCTCCACGCTGAGCCTCAACATCGAAGCCCTTGCCGGAGAGTTCCTCAGCACTGACGCCATCGTTCATCTTCACGAACACTTCGATATTCTGCTGCGCCTCCATGGATTTTGCGCTTACGCCTTTATTTTGTGCTTTTGTTTCCACCTGCTCTCTCAGGTCTTGCAGTCGCCAGAGGCTCTGCTGGTCGAGCTTCGACTGTGCGCTTGCCGTAAGGGCGGCAATTGCGAACAATACGGTTATGTTTCTTTTCCTCATTACTGTTTGTTTAGCTTATAAAGTAAATAAATACAATTTTATCGGGCAAAGTTACGCTTTTATTTTCATAACGTAGCGTAAATAACAGTTTTTTTGTCAATACGGAATACGAAATGGCATATTTCCTCTATGAAGAATAAATGTTTGCTACCATTAATACAGTATTAATCATCTCCCCAGTTGTCTTTATTATTTTTCCCCCATAAGGTGGAATAATCCTTGTCCGCTTTCGTCTGTGTCTCTTCTATCACATCAAATCTGCTGATATTCTCACCTTTCAGGCTGCCTTTATACACACTTGCCGTCATTATTCCGCTGTCGCACAGATTTTCAAGTTCTACGACCTGTGATAACGGCTTTACATATTCTTTTCTGTTCATATCTCTATTATCCTAAATATGCAATAATCTTTATAACTCTCATAACCGCAAAGCCTGCGGTTGTATATTTATCTGACAACAATTTTTTTTCCGTTTACGACATACAGTCCTTTGGCAAGTCCCGTGGTGTCATGCCCGTTGCGAATCTTCTGTCCGTTCATGTTGAACACGGCGTCGATGCCACGTTTGAACGAACATGGAATTTCTACCGTATGGATATCCTCAATACCAGTGGTGTTGTCTTCTATACCGTCGATATATAGCGACATCGCATTTGGCTTGCCGCCTTCGACATTGTCCTTTCCGGTAAGTTCAAACCAGCAGCGAAAGGCTTTCAGTCCATATTCATACGGTGTGCCATCTTCCATATTACCACTCGGCACCTGTATCAACTTGCCCTTATACATAAAGTAGTCGCCGTTGAGGTTGTCCCTACCTTCGATGATACCATTCTCATCGTATGTCTTAGCCATCGTTCCGAGACATTCCATGTGGCCATTTCCGTCGGCTGTGAATCTTGTTTTTGACACCCAGTCGGTCTTACCGTCAGTATTCACATATTCGTTGAATTTGTCTCTGTCGAAGGTAACCATCGTAATGTCGTAGTGGTTAGCAGGAATAGTGAGCGAGAACTTGTTGTTCTCGTCAGTAGATTTCTCAAGGTTCTCACCGAGCCACTCTGAGTTGTCATCACCCTCTGCGGTATAGAATTTCTCTGCCGTATAGCTTGGCGATATAGTCTCAGTCACCGGTGGAAAGATGATATATGGCGAAAAGGCTTCAAGTGCAGTGGAATCATCATTGTCAGTTTCAATGGTAGTGAACTGCACGCTGTGGTCGGTAAGATTTGCAAGTTTTGCAATCTTCACGTTGTCGCCGAAGGTACGCTTCAGCTGTCCGGCGGTAAGGTTGACGGGCAGTATGATGGAATTCCACATATTCGGGTTAAGCGTGCGCTTTAGATGCAGTATGGAGTTCTTATACTCATCGGTGGCGAGGGTAAGATAGCTCAGATGAGTATTATCCTCATCAAGAATAAGCTCCGGGTTACGGCGTGGTCCGGCATACAGCAGCTTGAAGTTGTCTACAGCCGTTATCTCGTCGTCAGAAGGATTGTCGGTGCCTTTCTCTACATAGAATCCTATGCGTATTGTGACAGGATGTTCCTTGCTGACGGGATTTCCGTCGGCATCGGTATCGATACACATCTGTACCTGGTTTTCATATTTTCCGTTAAAGAAAGCCTGTCCGGCGCCAGAGCCATCGTTGTTTGTTATCAGCGTGTTGGCATCAGTCTGTGTCATCAGTGCGAGAGATGATGCCGATGCCGTTTTCGTATCGGCACTGTTGTTTTTGTCAAGAGTGGCGACAAAGAGGAAGGCGAGCGGTTTTGCTCCAGTCTGCTTTGCCGCTATTGCATCGGCATTTGCGGTGGAGAAACCATTGCAGCGCAGTACATACCATCCTGCCTTGTGTATTTTCACATCCTGGTATAACGTGAAGTTTCGTGCTCCTTTTGAGTAGCAGTAGAAATATTTGCCATAAACCTTCTGATGGGGTCCACTATAATTAGTAAAATGCCCTTTCCCACTATTACCTCTTTTATTGTAGCTGCAATACATAGAGTTGTCGCCGAAGAACAGTTTACCTTCTGCCTCTGAATTGTTTATGGTCCAATACTGATTATCTGTATCGTTTACCCTGAATCCTGGTGAAGAAATAAGGAATGACGCATCTAATGGTGCCGACATATTTGCCGGATTACTTAGAAACAGTTCGTAGTATTCTGCCTTGGAGAGGATTTTCCATACCTGATTTTTATAATTCGCATCAGTCGTAGAATATGCACCGGCTATATTACAGTATTTTTCGGAATTGTCTGGAAATAACGTGATGTAGCTTGTACCGTTTTTTATTCTGTATACTTTGTTAGTCTCCGTATATCCTTCGGCTTTTTCAAAGCTGAATGGTGTACTTTGGGTACCGCCAGAACCTGTATCCATATGCAGATCTCCTTTGTTTATTCCAATGTAGGTTCCTGTTCCAGACCCGTTGACTTTGTTTCTCAAGCTATAGGCTCCATCGGTTGATGTTTTCTCAAACCAAATTCCGTATGGCGTAGTGTCGATTGAGGCATGGGTGCCCCATAATCCACCGATGCTGAGAAACCTGTTGGTTGCTGCATTATAAAAACAGAAGATTTTTGAATTGTCGTCGGTAGGCATTCCTGTAGTACAGATATCTGCCGAGGGGTCAATGCCTACAAGATCGTTGATGCCTGTCAAAGAGTTCTCTGCATTGCTGTTGTCATACTTGGCACTGGCGATACTGCAATTGGCAGTAAATAATGTGCCTGCAAGTAAAATAATAGCACATAAGTTCTTACCATTCCCAGTAAGAAAACCAAATTTCGTAACCTTTCTCATAAACAGTGTTATCTTATTATCCTAAATATCTCTCTGCCGGATTTACCGGCTTAATGTTATTAATAGCCTTAAAATGTTGCGTTTATTATTATTTGTCGACAAAAATACACAATCTTGGTTTTTCGTAATTAATCAAAAATTAAATTATAGTTAAAAAGGTAATGTTTTTACATATATTAAGATAATGTTTTTTTCTTCGACCAAACTTGTAATCTTCACATTTCATTTACTGAAAATTATAATAAAAGTTTGATACCATCCTGTATAATCAGACTATGACTTACGTCACTATATCTATAATTTATTCAAGTTTCGGATTTATATCTTCCCCTCCCCCGCCTCCCCCTCCGGGGGCGGAGCAGTTTCCTTATAAGCCACATGTAGCTGCTAATACGTTTGTTGCTAACATACTATTTGTTGCTAACATATAATCTGTTCCACATTTTGTTTGCTAAAAAAAATCTAACTACAGATGTTATTGGGTAACTGCTCCGCCCCTGGAAGGCGGGGGAGGGGAAGATAAATTAGAGAAAGTTTAGTCATTTAGCATCGGTGTTTCTATGCTGCACCTTTGGTGCAACATACTTGCACCAAAGGTGCACCTACTATTGGTCAGGTGATGCTTGTTTATTATGTTCTCCAAAACATTTTTCAACCTGTACGGTTTGAAATCATAGTAGGTGCGGTGTCTCACCGCACAATAAGGAATGTTATCAAGCATTTTATCAACTCTAAATAGTCATAATGTACTTGCTACTGTGCGGTGAGACACCGCACCTACTACCTTGAACATCATTTATTGATAATAAGAACTATCATTTCCAACCGTACAGTTCGAATTTTTTTTATTTCTGCAACTCCGTTATCCGTAGCAGCAGATATGGTTTTGACGGAAGCTTTACGCTGCTGCCGTCGACATCAACCATGCGGTATTTGTTTTTTGCCTTTAGGATGAAAGTCTCAGGACAAGGAGTAACGGTCATGTTCCAAGTGTCGATAATGTCAACCTTAAACTTCATGCCCTCCTGCAGTCTGCCAAACCTGCCGTTGCGCACCGGCAATTCGAAAGTCCATTCCCCTGGCATGTCCTTGCCGAAATAGCGCAGATAGACGCCCTTGCCGCCACTCGCCGTATAGGGATCCCAACTCTGGTCGGCAAGCCTCAACGGGGCAGACAGGGAGTTGAGCAACGAGAGAGTGAATTTCACCCTTGCCGGAGACGTGCCCTTGAATTTTCCTCCTGTGGCGAGGAAGGCATAGCCGGTATAGTAGTTTGGTGTAGTACAGAAACATTCTCCGTGGGTAACGTATGCACCGCCGATGAGTCCCGTCCATATCCGCTCCAGCATCTCCTCGCCGCTAAGCTGTGCCCAGCGAGCCTCATGGTCGCCTTCGTAGCATACCTCATCGAAGATAACCGGTTTGCCGTAGATATTGCGAATTGTTGCCGGACCTTCAAAGGCAACGAGCGGACCTTGGTCTTGTATGCTGACATGGGTGAAGCACGGCAGAGTATAATTGATATACTTTGCCGTTCCGCCGTGGATAGAACACAGATGGCGGTAGGGGTCGTTGTCGTGGACGAAAGTGGAGAGCTGAATCCAGTCGTCATAGGTGCGAGCCTTCACCAAGTCCCACTCGTTTGCGAGCGACCACCATATATTGTTGTATGCACCGAGCCTTGCCATTACATATTTCAGATACCTCTTGTTCTGCTCCATCGTCATGCTGTCGAAGCCCCAGCGACCCATGTCGTAAGGATGAAAGAGAATGAGGTCTGCCTGAACGCCGATTTCGCCGAGTCGTCTCACGCAGTCGTCGAGGTGTTGGAAGAACTTGGGGTTAAAGCGCGAGAAGTCCCATTCATACTTGTTGTATCCCTTATATTTGCCGTCGGTATGTTTTCCCTTCGACAAAATCTCGAAGGGGAAGAGTTGCGGGTCTTCCGTTACGCTCTCGTTGGGGAAGACGCAAAAACGCAGTTTGTTGAATCCGGCATCCGCCATACTCTTGTATGTCTCCTCCTGCCTCTGTTTGTCGGCATGCATCCAGGCATACGATGTAGTGCCGAGCGGATAATATGCCGTACTGTCGGCATATACAAAATTCATGTCGTTGCCGACAGTTACCATTCCATGGCAGTCTTTCCCTTCAGCCAGACATTCTATCTTTCCGCTCTTGTTGGAGAGCTGTCTTTCCGTCGAGGCGGTGGTATAGGTCCATGTTCCGGGTTCCATCGGCATGA
>ERZ808252.1784-NODE-1784-length-14630-cov-5.529468_pt1 | contig 14630 bp, 10 predicted proteins | sample MGYA00521242_ERZ808252 | MGnify/ENA primary metagenome ERZ808252 (study PRJEB31516, sample SAMN03275581) | gut metagenome | biome: mammalia-associated habitat; material: feces | host: Papio cynocephalus | place: Kenya | collected 2012-08-07 ...
GCTTGACGGAGGGAGAGATACGCCGGGCTTGCTGCGAAGCGGGGATGCGCAGAGGGAGCAGGCTGCGAGTTCTCTCCCTCAGTCGCCTGCGGCGACAGCTCCCTCGTCAGAGGGAGCCAAGGGGCTGGGATGTGCCTGCGGGCAGGCCCCTCAGAGGGAGCCAAGGGGCTGGGATGTGCCTTTCGTCCCCCGTCCCCCGAAGGGCAAAGCCAAGCCCTGCGGCAGACGCGGGGCTGGGGTGCAGGAGAAGACTTCCTCTGAGTAGGCGAACGGGGGGTTCCGGGGGGCATTTCGCCCTTGGTACAGTGGCCCCCCGGCGGCCTTTCTGTCCACTTTCCGCCGGTGGAAAGTGGGCGTTTCCCCGCAAAACTCGTTTTGCGGGGCCCCCGTTTCATTTGAAACGGCTCTGGTCGCCTGAAATGCGGGCTCCCGCCGCCCTACGCCGCACTCGCGGCGCGGCCCAGAAGGGCCGTTGCGCCCGCAGGCGCGGAAGCCTTCGATCGTCTCGGTCGATTGTAACCGGAAGCCGGTTCCTACACGCTGCTTACAACCCCTCAGTCAAACCCTTCGGGTTTGCCAGCTCCCCTTACACAGGGGAGCCAAGCCCTGCGGGGGACGGGGATTTCTCTGAGGAAAAGCCAAGCCCTGCGGGGGATAAAAGAGCAAAAAGAAAAGAGGGCCGAAAGGCCCTCTTTTTTGGAAATGGGGATCTGGGGACGCTTTTTTTACTGCACGGTGAGCTTGCCGCCCTCCACGCCCACGGTGAGCAGGGTCTCGGGGGCCAGGTCGTGGCCGATGATATAGCGGGCCAGCAGCGTCTCCACCTGCTGCTGCAGGCAGCGGCGCAGGGGCCGGGCGCCATACATGGGGTCGTAGCCCATCTGGATCAGCAGATCCTTGGCCTCGTCGGTGACCTTCAGCTTCAGCTGACGCTCCGCCAGCCGCTTCTGCAGGCCGGCCAGCATCAGGTCGATGATGCCGTGCATATCGTCCCGGGTCAGGGGCTTGTAGAAGACGATCTCATCCAGCCGGTTCAAAAACTCCGGACGGAACTGCCGGTGCAGCAGGCCCATGACCTCCGCCTTGGCCGATTCCTTCAGCTCGCCATCGTCGCCGATGCCGTCCAGGATCTGGGGAGAGCCCAGGTTGGAGGTGAGGATGATGATGGTGTTCTTAAAGTCTACCGTGCGGCCCTGGCTGTCGGTGATGCGGCCGTCGTCCAGCACCTGCAGCAGCACGTTGAACACATCGGGATGGGCCTTTTCCACCTCGTCGAACAGCACCACGCTGTAGGGCCGGCGGCGGACGGCCTCGGTGAGCTGGCCGCCCTGATCATAGCCCACATATCCCGGAGGGGCGCCGATCAGACGGGAGACGGAATATTTCTCCATATATTCGCTCATGTCGATGCGCACCATGGCCCGCTCGTCGTCGAACAGGGCCTCGGCCAGCGCCTTGGCCAGCTCGGTCTTGCCCACGCCGGTGGGGCCAAGGAACAGGAAGGAGCCGATGGGCTTATCCGGATCCTGAATGCCCGCCCGGGAGCGGAGGATGGCGTCGCAGACCTTTTCCACCGCCTCGTCCTGGCCGATGACCCGCTTGTGGAGGATGCCGTCCAGATGGAGCAGCTTCTCCCGCTCGCTCTCCACCAGCTTCTGCACGGGGATGCCCGTCCAGCGGGCCACGATCCGGGCGATCTCCCCTTCGGTGACCCGGTCCCGCAGCAGCGTGCTGTTCTGCTCGGTCTCCTCGGCGATGCGCTCCTCCGCCTCCAGCTGCTTTTTCAGCTCGGGCAGACGGCCGTATTTCAGCTCGGCGGCCCGGTTCAGGTCATATTCCGCCTCCGCCTTTTCCAGCTGGGCGGTAACGGTCTCGATGTCTTCCCGGAGCTTCTGGACCTTGGAGATGGCCTGCTTTTCGTTTTCCCACTTGGCCTTCATGCTGTTGAACTGGTCCCGCAGGTCGGCCAGCTCCTTCTGGATGTCCTTCAGGTGCTCCTGGGCCAGACGGTCGGTCTCCTTCTTCAGGGCCGTCTCCTCGATCTCATGCTGCATGATCTTCCGGTTGATCTCGTCCAGCTCGGAGGGCATGGAGTCCATCTCCGTGCGGATCATGGCGCAGGCCTCGTCTACCAGGTCGATGGCCTTGTCCGGCAGGAAGCGGTCGGTGATATAGCGGTCGGACAGGGTGGCGGCGGCGATGAGGGCCTGATCCTGGATCTTTACCCCGTGATAGACCTCATAGCGCTCCTTCAGGCCCCGGAGGATGGAGATGGTGTCCTCCACCGTAGGCTCGGAGACCATCACCGGCTGGAACCGCCGCTCCAGGGCGGCGTCCTTTTCGATATAGAGCCGGTATTCGTTCAGGGTAGTGGCGCCGATGCAGTGCAGCTCGCCCCGGGCCAGCATGGGCTTGAGCAGGTTGCCGGCGTCCATGCTGCCCTCCGTTTTGCCCGCGCCCACGATGGTGTGCAGCTCGTCGATGAACAGAATGATCTTGCCATCGCTGCTCTTGACGGCGTTGAGCACGGCCTTGAGCCGCTCCTCAAACTCGCCCCGGAACTTTGCCCCGGCGATGAGCGCGCCCATATCCAGGGCGAAGAGCTTCCGGTCCTTCAGGTTTTCCGGCACGTCGCCCCGGACGATCCGCTGGGCCAGGCCCTCGGCGATGGCCGTTTTGCCAACGCCCGGCTCGCCGATGAGGACGGGGTTGTTTTTCGTCTTGCGGCTGAGGATGCGGATCACGTTGCGGATCTCGTTGTCCCGGCCGATGACGGGATCCAGCTTCTGGGCCCTGGCCCGCTCCACCAGATCCTGACCGTATTTCTTCAAAACATCATAGGTCTCCTCCGGATTGTCGGAGGTGACGCGGGCGTTGCCCCGCACGGCCTTCAGCGCCTGCAGAAAGCGGCTCTCGGAGATCTCAAAGGTCTGAAACAGCCGCTTCAGGCTGTCCTCCGGCTTTTGCAGCAGGCCCAGCATGACGTGCTCCACGGAGACGAAGTCGTCCTTCATCTGGGCGGCCTGCTTTTCCGCGGCGTTCAGCGCCTGATCCAGCGCCTGGGAAATATAAATTTTATCGGCCTCCCGCGCCGTTCCGGAAACCTTGGGCAGCGCGCCCACCGCGCCGGACAGGGCGGAGGTGAAGCTGTCTACCGGAACGCCCATCCGGTCGATGAGCTGACCGATGAGGCCGTCCTTCTGCTGCAGCAGCGCCAGCAGCAGATGGGCCTGGCAGACCTGCTGATTGCCGTTGTCCACGGCAAGGCTCTGGGCCGCCTGGATGGCTTCCATGCTCTTTTGGGTAAAACGATTAAGATCCATATACAAAACCTCCCTCAGATCGAAATGCTTCTCTTATTTTCCTTTTTGGGCAAAGCGCCCGGGGCGCTCACAGCGCCGGATACTGCTTCAGATAATCCTGATAGGCCTGCTCCACGCTGGCCGCGGCCAGATGGCCGTCGTCCAGATGGTTGAAAAAGCCCTTCATGCCAGCGTGCATGGCCCGAATGTAGGCCGCCAGAACGGCCCCCTGCTCCTTATCGCCCAACCCCTGAGGCAGGCGGAACCGGCGGGCGAAGCGCCCATCCTCCAGCAGACTGTCCTGCTGGCCGACGTAATGAGTCTCGATCCGGGACCAGAGCTTGAAAAACTGCCCCAGATAAAGCAGCAGGGCGCTGCTCTGGCTGCGCAGAGAGACCCGCAGCGTCCCCTCCCCCGGCGCGGCGGGATCCAGCTCCACGCTGTAGCGCACGGTGGGATTATATTTATAGCTGAGCGCCGAGCGCAGGCTCATCATGCTCTCCGAGGGCTGCAGCAGCGTTTGAAACACGCCGCCGCCGGTGAGCAGGCTCTCCACCTGCCCAAAGATCTCCCGCATGCGCATCTCCGGCGTCACATAAGAAACGGCCTCCGCCAGCAGACGGTTGATCATGGCGGAGCGGCTCAGACCGTTGGCATAGGCCTCCCGGTCCACCTCCCGCACCACGTCGTCGGAAAGGACGATGGAATAAACACTTTTGCTCATGCTGTCGCCTCCTTCTGGATTTGATGATATCATAGCACGGGGGAGAAAACTTGTCAATAGGCTTATATAATTTTAATTGCAAATTAAGTGTAAACAATGAAAATATTTCGTCCCGCGCACCCCCGCTCCCCCGCCGGCATAGAAATGGAGTGCGGGGAGATCACCCCGCCGGCCGCCGGGTTTTTCCTGCGGCCCTCTGAAAGGAGCAGGTCATTTCATGGCACAATTCACCAATCAGGCGACCCTTTCCTACAACGGCCTTACCGCCAATTCCAATATCGTCACCGGCACCATCACCCAGGTGCTGGAGCTTCGCAAAACGGCCACCCCCCAGACCTACCGGCCCGGGGATATCCTCACCTATGTGGTCACCCTCCGCAATTCCGGCGCCGCCGCCTTCACGGGCCTCACCGTGACGGATACGCTGGGCGCCTATGCCTTCGGTTCCGGCACGGCGACTCCCCTGAGCTTTACGGGAGACCCCGTGCTCTATGATAGCAACGGCGTGCCCCAGGCCGCCCCTGCCGTTACCGCCGGGCCGCCCCTGGTCATCAGCGGGCTGAGCGTCCCCGCCGGCGGCAATATCACGCTGGTCTACCGGGCCCGGGCCAATTCCTATGCCCCGCTGGGCACGGCAGCCGCCGTTACCAACACGGCCACCCTCACCGGCAGCGGTCTCACCGCGCCCCTCACCGCCCAGGAGACCGTCAGCATGGCCCAGGGGCCGGCCCTGACCATCCTCAAGGCCCTGAACCCCACCACCGTGGTGGAAAACGGCCAGATCACCTATACCTTCACCCTGGAAAACACCGGAACGGAGACCGCTTCCGCCGCGGCGGGCGTCGTCCTCAGCGATACCTTTACGCCGCCCCTCAATGATATTTCCGTCACCCTCAACGGCGACGCCTGGCCCGCCGCCGGCAATTACACCTACAACGCCGCCACCGGAGCCTTTGCCACCGTGGCCGGCCGGATCACCGTTCCCGCCGCCGCCTACAGCCAGAACGCCGCCACCGGTCTCTGGACCGTTACCCCCGGCGTCACCACCGTCACCGTTACCGGCACCATCTGAGCGAACGCAGCAAACAAGCCGCCCCTCGGGGGGCGGCTTTGCTTTTACTTGATATTCAGGATCAGCGCCAGCATCCGGGCGGGGGCATTGGCGCGGTTTTGAATGCTGTGGGAGGCGCCGGAATGGGCGTAGGAGGCGTCGCCGGGGCGGAGGACGAAGTCCTTCCCGTTTTCCGTCAGCGTCAGCTCCCCCTCCAGAACATAATAGACCTCCGCGTCGGTATCGTGGACATGGGGGCCGATGCCGTCGCCGGGATCGAAATAAAACTCCGTCAGCAGCGAAGCGCTGCCAAACATCTGCTCCGGCTCCAGAATGTGCCGGTTCTCCAGCCGTCCCTGCCCGCCGCGGACGTTGTCCCGCACCTGCAGGCGCTGGTCTTCCTTGCGGATCACCATAAAAAAGCCCTCCTTTTTGTCTGCATGATAGCACGGCCCGGCTCCGCCGTCAAGGGCCTGCGCTCAGCCCTGGGACATGCGGCCGGCGGGGCCATATCGCTGCAAAAGCAGCAGACACAGCAGCAGCGCCGCCCCGGGCAGCAGGCCCAGCCCCGCCGCAAGCAGCGTCCGCACCAGCGACGACCACAGCGGCGCAGTCCCGTGGCAGAAGGTGTTGATCACGGAGACGCACTCCAGGCAGGCCCCCAGCCCCACCGCAAGGCCGATCCAGGGCTGCCTTCTGCTTTGCCGCAGCGCGGGCAGCAGGCACAGGGCGCAGGGGACGCCCGCCAGCAGCTCCTTGGTGCGGGGACGCACATAGAGCGTCCGCTCCAGCCAAAGGCGCAGGGTATCCTCCAGCCCCAGGCTCAGGGAGGAATCGCCGGAGCGCACGGCGACCAGCACTCCCGCCAGCGCCAGCAGCGCCGCCACCGGAATGGCCCGGCGCAGGCCGGCCTGCTTCAGCTCCCGCCGCAGCAGCCAGAGCAAAAGCCCCAGCGCCGCCAGCAGCGGCGCGCCCTGGGCCAGCTTGACGCCGGAAAACACAGTGCAGCCCAGGGCAAAGCTCCGGGCGGAAAGCAGGGCGGAGACGCTTATCCCGCCCAGAAGGCTCCAGCCCAGCACCGCCGCCAGTCCGCCCAGGGCCAGCCGCCAGAGGGGGCGGGCGTTTTTTTCCGGGGCGGAAAGGGCCTTTGCCAGGGCGAGGATCAGCCAGAGGGGAAAGATCACGGCGCACAGCAGGGCAAAGAGCTTCAGCGCCGGCACGGGCCGCAGCCAGAGGAGCGCCCCGCTCAGCACCGCCGCCGCCAGACAGAGCCAGCCCTCCCACGGCCGCAGCCGGGGCAGCAGCGTCTCCGCCAGCCCGATCCAGAGGGCCGCCGTCAGCAAAAAGGCCGCCCAGCAGAGGGGCAGGCGCGTTTTGGCCTGCACGCAGGAAAAGCCCTGTCCCAGGGTCAGCCCCCGGGCCTCCAGCCGGGCGGAAACGCCGGAAAGCAGCGAAGCATAGCGCTCCGGATCGGAAAAGGGGGCCTCCTGCCCCTGAGAAAGGGGCGTCAGGATCAAAAGCCGCATCCCCCGGTCCACCACGGCCCGGCAGAGCAGATCCTCCACCGGCTGCGTGCCCTCCGCCGCCGTGCAGCGGTCGGCGTAGGAGGGATAAAGATAAAGCGTCTTGACGCAAAGGCCGGACCACTCCTCCGGATCGAACTCCGCCGGCCGGAGCACGCCCCGCCGGGACAGCTCCTCCGCCAGCGCCAGCGGCGTAAAGCGCTCCGTCAGCGGCGCGTCCTCCCGGGGGAGCACAAAGGCGCAGCCGCCCATGGCCGTCCCATCGCCGCCATAGGCAAGGCCCAGCTGCTCCATCAGGCGCAGCAGCGCGGCGTCCGGCTCGGTCTCCAGCAGCAGATATTGCAGCCCCGCCGCCCGCAGGGGGCGGAGCCATTCCTCCGGCGAAAGCTCCGCCCGGGCGGAAAGGGTCTGGGCATCGGTCCAGCGGATGGCGGCGGCCACCTGGGTCTCCTGCCGCTCGCCGGCAAGGCGCAGGCCAAACAGCAGCAGCGTACATAAAAGCCCGCAGAGCAGCATGGCCCGCAGGGGCAGCGAGACCGTGGGTTTTTGTTTCATGACCGTTTCCTCCGCAAAAGCGACCGCAGGATCTCTCCCGTGGGCACCATATCGCCCATGAGCAGCAGATAGCAAAGCATCCCCAGCGCGCCCAGCCCGCCGCACAGCAGCACCAGCATGGGCTTGGAGCAGTCTGCCGGGATCAGCCGGACGCCCAGCGCCCAGACGCCGGCTCCCATGGCCAGGGAGAGCGCCGTCCCCCAGAAAAGCTGCTTTCCGGGCAGACGCAGCCCGGCCTGCCGGGCAAAGCGCACATAAAGCGTCAGCCCGCCCGCCAGCAGGGAGATCGAGGTCCCCGCCGCCAGCAGCTGGGGCGCGCCGGGCCAGACCGCCCGGCAGATCGCGCCGAAGACGGCGCACAGGCCGATGGCCCCCAGCGAGACCAGCAGCGGCGTTAGCCGCCGGGAGATGGCGAAATAGGCCTTGCTCAGCAGATCCAGCATGAAAAAGCCCGCCATGCCCAGGGCATACATGGAAAAGATGCCGCCGGTGACGGCCGTGTCCTCCGGCGTGAAGCTGCCGCCCTCAAACAAAACGCGGATCACCGGCGTTCCAAACACGGCAAACAGCAGCGAGACGGGAAGGATCAGCAGCAGCGTGTTTTTCACCACATAGATCACATACTGCCGGTAATCCCGGTCGGAGAGCTGGGCCTGCTTCTGGCTGAAGCGGGGGAACATGACGATGCTGACGCTGTAGATCAGCGTTGTGGTCAGCGGCTCATAGATCTTGTCCGCATAATAAAGGGCGCTGACCGCGCCGCTGCCGAAGCCGGCAAAATGGCTGTTCAGCAGATAGCAGAAGAGAAAGGCGGCGGAGGTGACCACGGTGGTCAGGCCGGTGCGGACAAAATCCCGCAGCTCGGGCATGCGGAAGTCCGGCGCAAAGCGGAACCGGTAGCGCTCCTTTTTTGCCGCAGGCAGCAGCATACAGAGCTGCAGCAGCCAGCCCGCCGCCGTCAGCAGGGCAAAGCCCGGCAGGGTGAGCCTTTCTCCCGCCAGCGCCAAAACGGCGCACAGCGCCAGACTGTAAAGCAGGCTCAGCGAGCCCTGCAGGGCATAATGCTCCAGCGACTGCAGAAGCGCCAGCAGCAGGTAGGTGAACAGGATCACGGGCAGCGCCGTCAGCAGCGCCCCGAAGCAGCGGCGAAACAGCGGCGCGCCCTCTCCCGCCAGCAGCCCGGGCAGCCCCGTCAGGTTCAGCCCCTCCAGCAGCAGCGTCAGCCCCAGGCAGCAGAGCATGGCCGTGGAGATCAGCCGGTCTGCCGCCGCAAAGCCCTCCGCCCGGCTCTGGCGGAGCTTCCGGGAGAAAATGGGCACGGCGGCCACGCAGAAGGCATGGGCCACCGTGGTGAACAGGGAGATGGAATAATTGTTGGCCAGGGTGAACAGGTCCATCTCCGGTCCTGCGCCAAAGGCGCGGGCCTGCAGGATGTTGCGCAGCACCGCCAGCAGCTTGGCCGCCAGCATCACGGCCGTCACGCCGGTGATGGCCCGAACGGCCTTATCTTCAGACCTCATGGGAAAGCTCCTTTTCTCTGGCGGAGCGGGCGCTCCGCATTGACAAGCAGTTGGGTATTCACTATAATAAAATAACATTGACAAGAAGATTTGTAAAGGAGAATGAGCGTGGAGCAGGGAAAAAAGCTTTGTGAAAAGGCGTTCTGGCTGCTGCTTCTGGCCAGCCCGCTTTTGGATATGATCAACGGCATCTGGACCTATCTCCGCTGCGGCGGAGACGGCGGGATGCTCAGCAGTCTGGACATCAAGGACATCCCGGGCATGAGCCCCAGCTTTCTGCTGCGGGTGGCCTTTCTGCTGGTGATGGGGCTCTATGTGCTGCTTTGCCGCAACTGGCGGGCCGTTGGGATGTTTGCCGCCATTGGCGTCACCTGGTGCGGAACGGTGGCCTATGAATATCTCCGCGGGGCGGAGTTCAGCCTGCGCGCCGACGTGCAGTATATCGTCCGCTTCTGCTATTGCCTTTTGGTGCTGGTGGTCTATTTTACCATGCTCAAGGAAGGCGACGGCCCCGCCCGCAAGCGCCGGGTGGATCAGGTGCTGTGTCTTTCCCTGCTGGTGCTGGGGCTGGGCGTGCTGATCCCCTATATTCTGGGCATGGGCTTCTTCACCTATGCGGATCCTCTGGGCTATCGGGGCAGCCGGGGCTTTTTCTATGCCGGCAACGACATCACCGCCGTCATGATGCTCCTGCTGCCGGTGGTGCTGGCGGGCTGGATGGGCCGGGAGAAGGGCAGGGGCGGCCGCTTCTGCTGGCTGCAGGCGGTCTCCGCGGGGCTTGGCTTCGTGGCGCTGCTGATCATCGGCACCAAAACGGCCTTTCTGGCGGCAGGCGTAACGCTGGCCGTTTTGGCGGGCTACAGCCTGCTCCGGGGCTTCCGCGCCCGCAGCTGGACGGCAGGCCGGCAGCTGCTGATCGTTTTGGCCATCGTGCTGGCGGTGCTCTGTCTGATGATGCTGATCTGCGAGACCAGCCCCATCACCACCATCTGGAAGTCCCTTTCCGCCACCTCCCGCTATATCGAGATCGCCGACACCGAGACCGTCATCTTCAGCGGCCGCACCTCCTATCTGGAGCAGGCGCTGGAGCAGCTCCGGCAGACGCTGCCCGTTTCCGCCCTGGTGGGCATCGGCCGGGGCAGCCAGGGGCACATCATCGAGATGGATCCGGTGGAGGTCCTGGTCTACTACGGGCTGCTGGGGGCGCTGACCATGCTTTGGCTCTATGTGCTCCAGGGCGTGCGGGTGATCCTCGACCTGTTCCGGGCCTTCAGCCTGGAGGCGCTGGCCTGCGCCGTCTCTCTGGGGCTTTGCGCCAGCTACTGCGTGCTGGCGGGCCATGTGCTGTTCAGCGTGACGGCGGGCTTCTACTTCGCCTTCATGATCGCCTATGCCCGGGCCTTCTGCTCCAGCAAGGGCCGGGACAAGACCACCCTGCTGTAAGCCCTTTGAAAAGCAAACGGAGACGCAAATGCGTCTCCGCTCAGCCTGTCGAAAAAGCCTGCGGAACCGCAGGCTTTTTCCTATGGGATGTTTTTTCACGGACATGTGCCGGGAAAAAACACCGCAGCCCGCCGATTTTTCGCAAAAAATCGGTGAAACCGGCCCGCAGGCCGGAGCTCAACTGTCGAGCAAAACCCAGCGCAGCGGTTTTGCGACAGTCTCAACGGAGACGCAAATGCGTCTCCGCTTTTTTATGCTCCGCGGCTCAGTCGCCTGTGTCAAAGGCCTCCAGCTTGTCCCGGGGCGGCTGGGGGCGGCTGTCGCCGTGGCGGACCTGCAGCATGGTGACCATGGACAAAAGGGAAAAGAGCAGCGCATAGGGAAACAGCACCCGGTAGCCCAGCCCCAGATGGTCGATGAGCAGGCCGGAGAGCAGGGGCGTGACGATCTGCGCCGCCATGGAAAAGGCGTAATAATAGCCGGTGTAGCGGCCGGAATCCCCGGCGGGGCTCATCTCCACCACCATGGGGAAGGAATTAACGTTGATGGCCGCCCAGCCCACGCCCACCAGGCCGAACATCACATAAAGGAAGGGCGTCTGGTGCCGGAGGAAGATGGCGGCGGCATAGCAGACGGACATGAGCCCGATGCCCAGCAGGATGGTCTTTTTCCGTCCGATCCGGCTGGAAAGGCTGCCCAGGGGGAGAAAGCTGGCGATGGCCACCACCGTGGCCGCCATCAGATAGCCGGAGGAGGCGCTGAGATCCGCCCCCCAGACGGCCACGCAGTAGCGGGAAAAGGCGGTGGTGACGGCGTTGTAGGCCGTGAACCACAAAAAGACGGAGAGCAGGATGAACAGAAGGCTCCGCTTCACCTCCGGGGCCATAGGCTCCTTCCGGCCCGGCTCCCGGCCGGCCTCTGCCTGCTCCGATCCGGCCACCTCCGCCCAGGTCTCGGCGGCCAGCTTGTTTTCCTTGGTGGTCAGGACAAGGATCCCCACGCTCACCAGCATAAAGCCCGCCACCGCCGCGAAGATGGGCGTGAAGGACTGGTCCGCCGGATAATAGCTGGAGCCGTCGGCGGCCTTTTCGCTCTTGAGCAGCAGCATCATCATCAGCGTGGAGAAGATCCCGCCGATATAGCCCACCAGATTGATGATGGCGTTTGCCTTGGAGCGGAGGGGCTTTGGCGTCACATCGGGCATATAGGCCACGGCGGGGGAGCGGTAGGTGCTCATGACCACCAGCAGGGCCACCAGACAGCCCAGAAACACCGGCAGGCTCCGCTGGCGCTCCGCCCAGGCCAGGGCCATCATCAGGGCCACGGCGGCCAGCGTGCCGAAGAGGATATAGGGCGTGCGGCGGCCCAGCCGGGTGTGGGTCCGGTCGGAGAGCGCCCCGAACAGGGGCAGCATGAACAGGGCCAGGATATTGTCGATGGACATGATGGCGTTGGTGGTAAAGGTGCGCAGGCCAAAAACGTTTTCCAGCAGATGGGGGATCACCTGGTCGTAAAACTGCCAAAAGGCCAGAATGGACATAAAGGCAAAGCCGATCAGGACGGTGCGTTTGGCGTTCAGCTTCATAGAAGCGCCTCCTTCGGAGCTTGATAGCTCGATTATACGACAGCCCTCCCCCTTCTTGCAAGCCGCCGGGACACAAAAGTTTTGCGCCGGCCCATTTCCCGCCCGATTTCCTGACCTTTTCCGAAGCTTTTTGCGGCTACAATGGAAAAAAAGCGAGAGGAGCGGGAGCATGGAGCTTTGGAACAAACAAAAGCAGGAGGGCCGGCCCCGGGCCCTGACGGGAGCGCACGGCCTTTTGCGCCGGGGGCTGCAGCGGGGGCTTTGCCTGGGGCTGGGAGCGCTGTTTGCCGCCGCGCAGACGGCGGAGGGCGTCCGGCCCCTGGGCGTGGCCTATTGCGCCGCGGCGGGCCATCCGGCGGAGGCGGCGCTGGGCGCTTTTCTTTATTATGTCTTGCTGGGCGGCGGCAGCGGATTGATCTATGGGGCGGCCTGCGCCGTGGTACTCACCTGCCGGCTGGTGCTGGAGGGAACGGCCGTCGGCCGCACCCGCTGGTTCTTCCCCGTCTGCGCCATGATCTCCGTCTGCTCCACCGGGCTGGTGCTGGTGGAGGACCTGCGGCAGGGGGCGGCGCTGCTTTGTCAGACGCTGCTCTGCGGCGGCTTTGCCCGGATGCTCCGGGAGGCCCGGGAGAGCGCCTCGCCCATGACGGGCTGGGGCAGGCTGACGGCGCTGCTGGCCGGGATCCTGGCGCTTTTGCCCCTGGGGGCCGGCGGACTGACCCTTTCCCGGGCGGCCGCGGCGGGGGTCGTCCTGACCTGCGCCTGCTGCTGCGGCGCGGCCTCCGGCGCGCTTCTGGGCGCGGCCTATGGGGCGGCGGTGGACCTTTCCCTGGGGCAAAGCCCCTTTTTTGCCCTGCTCTGGTGCGTCTCCGCCCTGGGGGCGGGCGCGCTGAGCCGGAGAGAGCGGCTGCAGGCGGCCCTGAGCTTTTCCGTTGTGTGCGGCGTTCTGTGCCTTTGGCTCTATACCCGGCCCGGCGCGGCTGCCGCCTTTTACGAGAGCCTTCTGGCGGGGACGGCGCTGGTGCTGCTGCCCAAAAGGCTCTGGCTGCAGGCGCAGGCAGCCTTTGCTTCTCTGCTTCCCGAGACGGGCCGCCGCCGGCGGCACGGAGAGGCCGACCGGGCGCTGCAGGGGCTTTCTGCGGCGGTTTTGCAGCTGGGACAGGCCATGGACGGTCTGCTCCACGGGGCCGGAGCCGAGCCGGGCGATCTGAGCCGGGTCTTTCGCGCCGCCTGCGAGGTGAGCTGCCGCGGCTGCAAGCGCTGCGCCCAGTGCTGGCAGCGGGATTATGAGACTACCCGCGACCTGCTCTGCGGTCTGGCGGAGCCGCTGCGGAAAAAGCACGCCCTTGCCCCGGCGGATCTGCCCGTCTGGTTCTCCGGCAGCTGTCTCAGGCCGGAGCGGTTCTGCGGCAGCATCAACGACGCCTATCGGGAAGCCCTCCGGCGGGAGGCCCGCCAGCGGCAGGCCCAGGAGCTGCGCACGGTGATGGGCAGGCAGTATGAGAGCCTTGGGGCGCTTCTGGAGGTGGCAGCCGCCCGGGCCGGCGCGGGAACGGAGCTGGAGCCGCAGCTGGAGAGCCGGATCCGGGGCATCGTCCGGACCTATCTTCCCGGGGCGCGGGTCTCCGTCTGTCTGACCGGCGGCCGGCTCCAGATCGAGCTTTTGCTTCGGGAGGCCGGGCCGGAGACGCTGGCGGAATGCGAGACGCTGCGCCGTTCGCTGCAGAGCGCCCTGCGGGTGACCCTTCTTCCGCCGGAGCCGGTGGAGCGCGCCAGGGGCGCGGCGGTGCGTCTGCGGCAGCAGGAAAAATGCGCGCTGCAGGTGTGCTCCGCCGTTCGAAAAAAGGCGGGAGAAAGCGTCTGCGGCGACGACCACCGAAAGCTCCACACGGAGGACGGCCGGGCGGCGGTGCTGCTCTCCGACGGCATGGGCACCGGACGGCAGGCGGGGCTGAGCTCCCGGCAGGCGCTGGAGCTTCTGTGCTCCTTCGTCCGCTCCGGCTGCAGTCTCAGCGAGAGCGTGGCGGCGGTTTTGCCCGTGCTGGCGGCCCGGTTCACGGAATGGGGCTTCGTGACGCTGGATCTTTTGGAGGTCAACCTGTTTTCCGGCCGGTGCGGCCTTTTGAAATACGGCGCGGCCCCCAGCTTCCTTCTGCGGGAGGGCAGGCTCACCCGGTTCGACAGCCGGGCCCTGCCGGCGGGGCTGGCCGCAGAGGAGCCTGCGGAGCCGCTGCAGCTGCGGCTTTCTCCCGGCGACCGGCTGATCCTGCTCTCCGACGGCGCGTTTTTGGAAAACGCCACCGAGGCCCTGCTGCGGGAGCAGGGGTCGCTGGAGGGACAGGCGCTGGCGCAGCTTTTGCTGGAAACGGCGGCAAAGCAGGGGACAAACGACGATATGACCGTCCTTGTGGCCGAGCTTCAGTCGGCGGAGCCGGTATAATTTTCCCGCCGGCGCGGCATACTGAGGAAAGAAAAAAGGAGGCGGTCATTTTGGTAAAGGGGATCTCCCGTCAGGCTGTTGTGGTGCGCGCGCCGGAGAGCGGCGCCTTTGAACAGGCCATTTTTCTGCTTTCGGAGGAACGTTCCGGCGCGGCGCTCCATTCTCCGGAGGAGCTGCTGGCGCTGGCGGACAGGCTGGCGGCCCGGTGCGGCGCTGTGCCTGCCGGCGTCCGGCGCAGGCTGCGGCCCGATCTGTGGCACGGCCTTTGCTTTGCGCTGGGCGCAGCCCTCACCGGCGGCGTCTGGCTGCTGACAGCCCTGCTGGGGTAAGGGAGCGGCGCGGGGCCTTTCGTCCTCCGTCCCCCGCAGGGCTTGTCTCCCGCAGAAAGGAACCCCCGTAGGGCTTGCCTCCCGCTGAGGGGCGCAGCCTGCGGGCATATCCCAGCCCCTTGGCTCCCTCTGACGAGGGAGCTGTCGCCGCAGGCGAC
>ERZ808252.1787-NODE-1787-length-14591-cov-3.312672_pt1 | contig 14591 bp, 18 predicted proteins | sample MGYA00521242_ERZ808252 | MGnify/ENA primary metagenome ERZ808252 (study PRJEB31516, sample SAMN03275581) | gut metagenome | biome: mammalia-associated habitat; material: feces | host: Papio cynocephalus | place: Kenya | collected 2012-08-07 ...
CACCTGTTCAGTCTGCTCATAACTCCAATGTTCCCCGCGTGAACCATCGGAATTTCTCATGCGGCGCGTCCATTCTTCGGCATCATCTCTTGTAAAACGTCCTACACGCTCGTTCTTGCCGTATTCTTTCGTCCCACGCTCGTAGTCTTCAAGGCAGTCAAGACAAGACACAGTGTCGGATATAACCTCAATGTTGTGTGCATTCACTGGCATATCCATGTATTCTTCAAGCCGTTTGTGGAGCTTTTCCTTGTAACCTTTTAAATTCATTATCATCTTATTGTCCTCCTGCGCTGATGTATCTGTATAGCGAATCAATGTCGTTTTCGTTAAAAACAATCCCCGCAAATTCTATCTGCCCCGTTTTGTGAATCGCGTCTTTCGCCTGACTGTAAACCTTGTCAAGGTCTATGTTGCCGTGTTCGTCAAAAAGCGGAGCAAACATATCGTTCTTGTTAAGTTCGGATATTGTGTCCGTTACCTTTTGATTTATCTGAGGAATCAGAAAGTATACTGCAAACTTTTTTGCTCCGACAGCCTTTTGCGCTATCTCGGTTTCAATATAGTTTGCCAATCCTCGTTGAATTTGCTGTACATTTACTATCATAGCGCACACTCCTTAGCAATAAGTTCTCTCTATGAGAATATCGGAAACCGCCGATGTAAGAGCAGCTCCCGTGTTCTCAATCTGAATTGCGAGAGGAAGGTTGACGGGAAGAGAAGCACAGTTGCCGAATGCGCGAACCATGAATGTGATTGACACGTTGACTGTATCACCCGCAGCTGTAGCTGTTGCACTGCCTACGTATACCGATGTGCCGCCAACGTTGAGCGAGAAGGAAACAAGTCCGGCAGCCGCAGGAATAGCAGATACGTTATATACAACTCTGTAATATCCCTGTTCGGTGATGTTCACTGTGTCCGCGCCAGAAGTTGTTACTTCAAAAGTCTGACAGCAGTTTGTACGAGGGCATACACGTCTTGTGATGTTGCCGAGCGGCATAAGAGCGTTTGCGGCAACTGTTTGAATGTTTTTGTTTGTGAGCTGAATCATTCTGTAATTCATCTTTATATCTCCTTGTTATAAAAAAATTGGGAGAGCTACCGCCCTCCCTGAATCTGTATTGAGCGGATTGTTCAATCCATTTGATTACATATTGCCGTTGCAAGTTCCGCAGCCTGTGTTGCAGATAACTCTCTGCGGTACTACCGTCTGAGTTATTGCATTCACAGCGGCGGTTACGGAATCAACCTGTCCCTTGAGAGTTGTAATGCCGGTGGTAACAGTTGCATTGATAACAGCCTGTTCAGTCCACTTTGCGTTCTGCGTCTCTCTAAGGTCTTTAATCTGTCCGTCAGTCCACTTGTAAAGGTCGAGAACCTTCGCGTCCATAGACTGTTCTGCTTTGAGCTGAGCTATTTCCATATCCTTTGAGTAGTTCTCGCGGATGAGTTCTATCTCACAGGATGTCACTTTTCTGTCTGCTTCAAGCTGTCCACTGTTGGAAGCAGAATTTACAAGCGCGGGTATAGCAGCCATAGCAGCGATTGTAGCAGTGTCAGAAGCCTGTCTGTTGTTGCCGCCGAGAATACCGCCGAGAATGTTTCCTGCGCCGCCATTAGCAACAGCAAGTCCACCGAGAGTTGTTCCGATTATGCCAAGTGCAGTCGTGCCTTTTCCAGCTACCCATTCAGCCATTTTCAAATACCTCCGAAAATATATTTATCACCGAACGTTGCGCACCGCCCGAAGACATACAAAAAGAATCTCTCTGTATCTGATACAATTGTACCATCGCAGAGAGATTCTTTCTTTCAAGAGATTTTCACTTTATTTGCACTGTTTTTGCATTTGGTTTGAGTTTAGTTTGAGTTTAACTTGCTCACAACTTGCTTGCAAACTTGATTTAGCGCATTGCAAATTCAAACAGCCGCAATATAGTGCGTTTTCGATATGATTCTAACTTGCTTACAACTTGCCAGACTTCTGCAAAATGTACACGAGCTTGATGAGAGCCGCCTTGTGCCATTTCGATACGGTGGTGTACTCTCGCCCCACAGCTTCACACACATCCTCCAGGCACCCATTGTCAACGTACAGTATTTTGAGTAGCCGCTTGTACTCCGGCTTTAGATTGCATCGGTCAATAGCGTCTGCTATGTCCTGAGTATCGCCGACACTATGCACCGCTTGTCTGCGTTTCGCATGGTCGGTCAACCTTATCCCTCCTTGCTGTCCTCCTTTTCGGCAGTGTCGATTATGCTTTTGATTCCTTCTGCGTCAATTCGCGCCGCGTCAACTTTGCTCTCGCCGTAGATGTAGCCGATAATTGAGCTTATCGCTGTAATTGCACCCGCAACTTTGCCCGCGATTTCTCCATAGTCGCTCTCACCCACGCCGAAGCTCATAGCCACGCCGATTATGATACCGATGATAGTTACCCACAGCTTGCGGGATGTAAGTTTCTGCTTCCAATTGATTTTGTCCATACTACTCTCCTATTTCGTCTTCGTAAGTTATTTCTTCTTCTCCGTAGTCGGAGCGGTATTCCTGCTTGATTTTCTCGCGGTTTTCCATCGCCGACTTAATGAGATACGTCACCACACCACAGCTCATGGGAGCGCCGATGTAAGTCAGCAGTCCGTCAAGCGTAGCCGTGTCGGGAGCGATAATCAGTTGCACTATACAATAGCACATTCCGAAAATCGCACCCGCAAACCACAGCTTCACAATTGCCGAAAGCTGACGTTTTGAGTATTCAACGTCTTTTTTCTTCATGGTTTTAAATAAGACTTAAATTAGCGTTAAATAAACGTTAGATTAGTGTTAAACAGTCCGTTAATGCGTTAAAACGCAATGATATTGTTGATTGCGCGACTGCCGCCTGTCGAACGTCTTGTGATACCCTCGACACGGATGTATGAGCCGCCGCCATCGAGAGCGATAACGTCTTCAAATCCCTCGCCTTGTATCTTCTTCCAAACCTCACCCGACTTGATGTAGTTTGCCGATGTGGTCTTCAAGGTAAGCACCCATATCTCGCCGTTTCGGATTCCGAGCATATTTCTTGATGTGCCGTAGGTGGTGGAGCCATCCCATCCCTCCGCATTGACATAGGTCATATCGACAGGCTTTTTGTCGATTACAACCGGCACACCGCTCACGGCATACTTGATTCCCGACGGGATTTTGTCGACGCGCTCGATTTTGGGGTCTCCAGAGTACGGCACAAGGAGCGTAGACACCTTTTTACCCGCAAACTGCTTTGTGGCATTATCGGCGACACCGTATACAAGATGATTTCCGTATACGTGTTCATAGAGATTGTCCTTTGCCACCGACGGGATTTCCTTGATGTCGCACGCGAGATTGGCAACGGGGAGCGTGTATACCTCGCCGCCCTCCGTGCGGTAGTTGGCGAAAAATCCGCCGTTGATGTATCGCTTCACAACACTTTTGCGCTTGTCCTTGTCGTGATAGACTATCGCAAAGTCTTTCGCGCGGGTGTATGTGATACCGTCCTTGTCGTAGCTGTCCTTGTAGACTGCCGGTTCTTTCGGCGCGGCTTTGATATCGTACTGTCCCCACTCATTCGGGATTCCGAGATAGGGAGTGGGGTCTACGGATTCGCCGTTTTTGCGGACTTCGAAGTGGCAGTGACTGCCGAAGGAGTAGCCGGTGTTACCCTCGATTCCGACCACGTCCCCCGCCTTGACCTTTTGACCGACTTTAACCTTTCTCTGCGCCATGTGGCACATGTAAATCTTTAAACCGTCGGCAGTGTCAATGCGGATGTAATTGCCCCACTGCCACGTGAGATTGCTCTTGTCCGTGATGATTGTCGACGAGCCTATCACTCCGTCACAAGGTGCGACGAGCGTTTTGTCCGTGCCGCTGAGGTCTACGCCTTTGTGATAGTCTTTCTGTCCGTTGAGCGTTCGCCAGCCGAAGTGTGAGGTGAGCGTGACCTTGCCGGACTGATAAGGTAGATTCATTTTCACTGCGCGTTACCTCCCTCGTGCGGCGGGTCTGTCGGCAGTGCCATGACTTCGTTGTAAAGCTGTGTCGCTACGTCGTTGCCGTGGAGTTCGTGGTAAGCCGCGTAGGCTCGTTTCAGAGCTTCCTTTGCGTAGATAGGGCAGTACCCCTTGTCGATGTATTTGTCATGGTTACGGATGATTTCCGCGCGGAGCAGACACTGTACACCGTCTTCGAGCGCGCTATCACGCTTCTTTCGGAGTTTGATGTATGTAACCGCCCATGTCAGCATACCGCCACACACGGCAGGGATGAGCCATTTTATGATTATCATTATAACCTCTTTCATACTTCCACAATCTCCACATAAATTCCCACCAAATCCGCCAGCGCATTGTACACAGGATTAACCGTATCCCTGTTGCAGAGGTACACCACGCCGTCTTCGATATAGTACTTGCCATTCTCCAACGCCATGTTGCCGTCATACGGTATCGGGTCGTATTTTGTACCGTCGTGTACCTCGTCAATGCGCATGTACAGTGCCGGTGTAATGTCGGGTGTCCACGTCTCCTGCGAGGTGTGCGCCTGTATGACCTTGTACAGCTTGCCGAGATGCTGCACCTTGTATCCAACCGTGTACTCCGTGTCTTTTGCCCATTTGGGATAAAACGCCGTCATGCGCACAGCCGTAGCGTCGTCAACGGACAGCGTATTAATCTGCGCCGTGATGAGCATTAACATTACTTCGCTTTCGCTGAGCGGACGGTGCTTTTCTTCTGCTTCTGCCTTTGCCGCCATTTCGTTGTATTCTGCTTCTTCTTCCGCTGTCATGTCGCGGATTACTCCGTTAATGCATATTTTCATTTTGTTCTCCTTTCGGTGATTGCCTTGCCTTCCAACGTGACGATTTGCCCGTTGTGTGTTACTACTTTTGACATTTTGATACCTCCTCATCTGCCGTAGATTGTAATTTTACCCGTAATCGGTGCATACGTGGAGTTTGCTGTTTCAAGCTTTACGGTTGTAGCTTTGCCGACTCCAAGCACAACATTATATGGGATATACGCGTTTGATGGAGTAATATTGGTTTGGGATATAGCTCTGCCCGGCTTGCGGCATTCCCAAACCAGCCCGTTATATTTTGCTATTGCGTGATTGTAAGCCAAACTACCACTTTTTGGCACATTCACAAATTCGAGACACACTTGTATGCCATTTATGTATAAGTTTTGCGCCGAATCCGTGCTTGTAGCATTTTGCAGTCCGCCGTTAATCACTAATAATTCTGTGTAATTGTCTAAATCACTGATTTCAAAAATTGCGGTTGCTTCCGTTACTTCTGCTTCAAGAATTTTAGTCCATTCTTTTCCCCCGCCCCCGCTCGGCATATCCGTCGCTTCCCACTCCGTCGGTTTGCCAGCATTATCGACAGACTTCACTTTGATAATCTGCCCAACGGATGCCGTAGACGGAGCAGTAATCTTTTCGGCGAGTGCTGACGTGACGATTTTGTTTTGCACGGGATTTTCCGATGTCAACGAGAGTTCGCTGTCTGTCGTAACAGAAGAGCCACTCGGTGCGTCATAATCCGCCACTATAGACATAACATCCATGTCAAGCAGTATCCAGTTTTCAATGTCGTAGTTTCCTTTAATCTGACTAAGCGTTTTTGTTGCGTTAGTTGTATATGTACTTACTATGCCATATTTCGGAGAGAATAATGCTTTAGAGCCATCTGAGTAAATAATATTCAGATATGACGAATTTCCTGTAGCTGTCTTATCCCATTGCTTCCATGACAAAACGGTTATTTTTACAGCGCCAACCTGCGGATTAGGATTCGTCCATGTAAAGTTCGTTGCTCCGGCATGATAACGGAAATAGGTTTTCCCATCTTCAAAATTAGTCGGGTTCGTCACGAATCCTGCGCCGCTTAATGTGTCAGAAATTTCATTTTCCGTAAACGGCAAATCAGCCAATGCCCACTTTGCCACATTTGGTGTTTTTGTAGTCCACAAAATTCCTTCTTCGTCTACACCAACTTGTTGCGTCATTTCGTTAGTTTTTTCAGAAGCTTTTACACCGCCGAGAGCCGTTGATGTAGCCTGAGGGAGCGTGTACGCGGGAGGGATTACGGTATCGGAGGGCAGTGCGCCAACCTCTGCGGCGGTGTACGTCGGCTTTGTGTCAGCCATCGCCCAGTCAGGCACGTCGGGGATGTCGGTCGTGGCGGCTTTTTCAGCAAGCGCGTCTCCGACAGCCTTTGCGTCAGCTGCCGAGCCGGAATTTGTGAGGGTAGAATCAACCTCAACGCGCGGTATATCCCCCCACCACTCCGTAAGCCAATTATCTCCCTTGCGCCAAGTGAAACCGAAATACGTTATTCCTTTGTCACGTCCGCCGGAATCCGAAATATCGACAATATTGTAAAACACAATTTCTTTCCCTGATCCGGATGTAAGACGAATCACGCCATAATAAGTAGCGCTGTCGTTAACAAGCAACATCACCACCTTGCCGCTTTGGATTTGCGCATAAATTCCATCAAAATCCATGTCGTTCAAGGAGATATGTCCGTAACTGCGCGTTCTACTGATGATATATGCGCTCTTTTCCGTAGCCGCTTTAGCCCCTATATTCTCCCTCGCCTGCGCCTTCTGTTCGTCCGTCAGCTCCTGCGCAACGTACTGCACCGCATTAGGCGAGCCACCGCCACCCTCAGCCGACAGCACGCCGTCCTCGTCCACCGTCAGCCCATCGCCGAGGGTGGAGAACGGCTTGTTCTGCACCGTCTCCCATGTGGGGGTGGAACTTCCTTGCCCACCGACAGTCGGTACATAATGCCACTGCCCATCCGAACCTTTTACTTTGAGCAGGTCTTTTTCTATTTTCGGCATTTGTCTAAAATCACTCCTTTAAAATATTAAATATACATCATAATAACTGGCATCCAAATTATTAGTTACTGACATATATAAGATTACCTTTATTGTTCCATCTGCCGAGCATTCTGTAACAAGTTGCGGACAATCAGCACTCCCTAAAGTCGTTTGAAACCCGTTGTATCTTACTTGACCCTGGTAAGCGTTATATTGCCTGTCACCGTATCCTTTGTGAAAGAAATACACTGCGGTTGAACTTGTATTGAAACCCTGTGCATTCGGAACTGTACCTATAACCGCTTTAGGATTAACACCATACAAATTCGCCGGAAACGAATCTCCGCCATTGTCATTATCATAAAGGTTGAATAACTTCGAAGGTGCTATTGCAAGCACTTTGGCAGATGTCGCGCCAGTACTTCCAATGCTCCAAGATTGTGGAATGACAGAATATGCCGCATACACCTTTGTACTGTCTGCTGCCCCAACCGTAACCTTGCTAAGTCCGTCATAAGCAGAATCGGGAGTAACTACCTGTTCACTTGCCGTAGGAGTAACCGATTTCGATTGCAAATTCAATTTTGATACCGTGACTCTGCTGAATCCGTCATATCCTTCGTCCGGGGTATATATCATATTGATTGTCGAAGCTTTAAGCGTCTTTGTTTGTAAATTCGGTTCTTTAGAACTTCCGTGAATCAAAATCGGCATTACGGTTCACCTCGTATAATAATCTTTATCGGAATTGTAGCCGTGTTCTTCGTTCCAAAAGCTTTGAGCGTTATACTCTTTGCGGCTTGACCGCCATCCTGTAAGTTAAGCTTTCCGTACTCTGCAACCTGAGAAGCGGTAGCGTCAGTCGAAAGAAAAATATCCACAATACTGTCGGCAGTAACTCCGAGTACACTAAGCGTCTGCGTGTATGGTACACTGCTTCCCGTCCAAGTCGTGCCTATGTTCGCCGTCCGTACTGTTGCCTTGAACTTGTCCATATAAGCCTTTGCAATCTTGTTCTGAACAGGATTGGTCGAAGTATCGCTCATCTCGCTATCAACCGTAATAGTCGTGCCACTACCTGACGATGGAGCGGTATAAAGCTTGCCGTCCGTACCCTTTCTGACAGGCTGAGTGTCGGAAGCTGTAGCATCGTCAGCTTTAATACCTCCGACAATATCAGAACCCGCACTCGGTATAGTCTCAATCTTCTTGTCAAGTTCCGCTTTAATAACCTTGTTCTGAACGGGATTTGTCGAAGAAGCGGAAAGAGCGGAATCTACCGTAACCGTAGCAGACGAGCCGTCAGAGCCTTTTGAACCGTTCTTGACTGTAAATGTAGCGGTATTTCCGTTTGTCAGCGTAACAGTGATTATGTTGTTACCGCCGTCAGCCGTAGACGTTGTTGTCTGCACAACAGATTGAATTCCTACGCCATCAGCACCCGGAGAACCGTTGTCTCCTTTTGCTCCTTTGATGTTTACAGGAGTGGGATTGTCCTTTCCGCCGTCGTTCGTCCACGAGATTATACCGTCCTCGCTTACCGAAGGAGTGAATGTAACGCCATCAGCGCCAGTTCCGCCACTGCCCGAACCGATTATAACAGGGTCTCCGACAGTTTCATCTCCGCACATAAGCTGCAATCTGCCGTCAACATACCTCATCTTGTCCGGCACAAGTATGTAAGTCTGCTCTCCACTCGGAGCAATGACTACCCACACATTTGCGCTATCTGGTGGTGTTGCGCTTTCCGTCTCGCTAACAAAAACTCCACTGTCCCCATCCTTGCCGTCTTCTCCGTTTTTGCCAGGTTCTCCTTGCATTCCCTTTGCGGATATGCCAGTGTCTGTACTTCCAATGTACCAGTTTCCGTTAGCTCCAATATGCGGAGTTACACCGTTGTCTCCTTTTGTCCCTTTAGCCGATATTCCTGTATCTGTACTTCCTATATACCAGTTCCCGTTTGAGCCTATGTGCGGAGTTATGCCGTCTTCTCCCTTGTCGCCCTTGAATTCTCCGCTTGCCACAGCATCTTCAATAGCGTCGTCAATCTCACCTTTTACCGTGTCAAGAAGCTGAGAGAAGTTGTCTTTTGTGACTTTCTTCGTGTTGCCACCCTTAGCCTTGTATGTAGGCTTGACGTTGATTTTGCCGGGCAAGGATATAATGTTTCGCGTTATATTGTCGCTGTCGGTGACATATCCGCACACAACGAAATGCGCCACACCCGACACAGCCGTGGCTTCGGGAGGAACGTCTATCTCGCTTGTCGAATCAAACAGAAGAACCTCGACAGGAGCGCCGCGTACGGGATGAAACACAACCTTTTTCGAGAGGTCTTTCCATCCATCAGAGAACTCAAACGACAGCTTGATATCACCGAAAGAACCGCTTGTGCCGCCGTCTATCTCTTCCGGTTCAAGAGCGTACTCATTCGCCCTTATTGTCTTTATTTCCGGCATCGTCTACCTCCGTTTCGATTTCCTCCGCCAGTTTGTACGCCTTTACAAGACAGTCGGCAATTGCTGAAACAGTCGTACAGCCGGTAACGCCGGTGACTGTCATTTTATTAACACCTTGAAATGCCGCGTCTATCATCGCCTTGCATTCGTTAATCTTTTCTTTAGTGTCCATTTCGTCCTCCTTCATATCTCTACTATTTTTGTTGAACCATAATATATACCATCAGCGCAGAATGAATATTCTCCACTGTTTAGAGATACGTCGCTTCCGTAATAAGCCGGAGCAAGCCTTATAATACCCGCCGTTGACACGATTTGTACATCATCGGGGCTTTCCATGTATATTTTTCCGCCGGTTGATTCAAGTGATATGCTTCCCATTGCTTCCATTTTCAATGCCACATCGTATCGTGTGCTGTTGACATATGCTCTGTTAGTTTCTATAACAAACGCAAAGCGTGCCTCATCAGTTTGCGAAGAACCCTTGTCTTGTGTACTCAATCTTGCCGCCACAATATCATCGTTTCTATACGTGCTATATTTAAGAAACTCGACACAAGATTCATAATCGCAGTACTCATCGGCAGTAAGCATTATCGTATTACCTGATATGCTCGTCTTTCCGGGCGTGGTTAAATCCTTGAACGTAACAAACCCTGTAATATCGACATGGTCTGCGTCAATCTTCACGCTTGAACCCGAACTATTCACCGCCGCTACTATTGAAGCCGCCGTAACATCCCCGCTGCTGTCAGTCACGGATGAAATCATGCTGACCGTTGCCATGCCTTCCTGTGCTTCTGCAACAATACCCGCAGTTGCCGAACTTATGAGATTGTTTACATCAGATGTTGTAGTGTAGCTTGCAAGCATTGATATAGTTGCCATCCCCTGACGCGCTTCCGCGATTATTCCCGCCTTAGCGTTCGAGATAAGCCCGTTTACATCATCTGTGGTAGTGTACTGCGCAAGCATTGATATGGTAGCAAAATCCTTAGTCGCGTTCGCCACAAACCCCGCGAGAGAATCCGCCCCCGTTCCGTCTTTCCATTCGGCAAAAGCTTTGATTGAAGCCGAGTTCTCGTTGGTCTTGACTATGATTGAAGCTATGGAATTGCCCGTTTCGGATATGAGCCGCTTCATGCTGTCGTCGAGATTGTCCATCCCGATGTTGTACATAGCGTCAAGATTGTCTCTGTTTTGTATCGTGAGCTGTTCCTTTATCGACGCAAGCTCATCTTCAAGCTGTCTGAAACGGTCATTCTCTCTCCCGCTTGTTTGTTTCTGCGCCTGTTTCTCTTTTTCGGGAACGTTCGCTCCAAGGTAATTACTCATTTTTGAAAACATCCCCTCCCCACGAAAGAAGCAGCTCTATAGCAAGTATCTTTACGTCTCCGCTTCCCGCAATTCTCATCTTGTGCATATAGCAGGAAGTCATTCTAATCATTCGCCGCATAAGTCTACGACCGCCCACGGATGATTCTAAGACGGCTTTTGTTGTGGTGGTGTATTTATCCTCTGGGCGCATCAAGTACGCTCTCACGCTTGCACCGCTTGCAATATCGCACAGAACAGATACTTTCTTGATTCTGCGAACGTCAATTCTTCCGGCAGCAAAGAAATCAGTTTCAAACCACCAGTCGCTTTCATACTCTTTGTCTCCGAGTTCGCCCGCCGCGTTACCTCCCGCGTTGTCGAAAGCGTCCTCGTCATAGTCGATTATTCTAATCTTGCCGTCCTTGCACAGCGCAACAATTCCCCATGATGTGGTTGCGAACTGCTTCACATTGTTGTCGGAGTTGAGCTTAGACCAAACACCGCTTTTGTAAGTGTAAAGTCCGTCCGATATCTGCATATACACACGGTCTTTGTACGAACCGAACACTGCGCCATCAAGATTCAACCGTCCGAGTTCTCCGTTTATCTTCTTCGGAGTGCCACCGGTAAAGGAATAAACCGATTCACCCGACGCAAAATACAGCACACCACCGCATTCGGTAAGCGCATACGGATTGTCACAGCCGTAAGAACCAACATCTACTATGCGAAAAGGATTCTTGTTGTTGTAAACAAGCTGCATGAAGTCCTTTTTGAACAGTACAACGTGATTGGCGTATGTAGCGATAGCCGTAAACTTACCGTCAGCCTTTACGTTGGACTGTGACATCGACACCCACGCATTTGCGGAACTGCTTTCATCTGCCGTGTCAAGGTCGAAATCCGCGTAATTGTTGAATGATGAAGCGTACACAAGGTCGTCATTAACGCCGAACAGCCTTGAACAGTACACAGAAGCGTATTTTATCGGCGGATATTCCTCGCCGAGAGAAGCGGTCTCAAAATCAGCTGTTATGTTGAAGTCCATCGAAACGCGGTCGGGATAGATTAGAATCTTTCTCACATACGTTGCCGCTGCTATGTTTTCCGCGTCTGACGCAACATTGAACTGAACCGCGTATCTTTCGGTGAAATCCTCGCTCGTTCCCTTGGCAGTGCCTATCTCTCCTGTGTATTTGATATTGCCCGGCTTAATGTAGTCCGCCTTTATCTTTCCGCCGGAGCGGTATATCACAAGAAGCGCGTCGCCAAAGCCGTGAATTGATATCGGCTCTGAATACGTTTTGTACTCTTTTTGCTTTAGTGCGGCTTTAATCTCCGGCGGGTCTACAACAACGCCTTCCGCGCCTGTGAGCTGTCCTGTGTCAATATCGTTTGTGAGGTTTAATCCTCCAAAACTCCAACGAATAACGCGCGACTTGCTTTCTCCCGACGGTATGTATTGCGCACCATAGACAAATTCGTTATTGTCTTTCGCCATGCGTTAACCTCCGTATCTCTTGTTCCGCTTTTCCGCCCAAACTTTGAAGCTTTCAAGCTGCGTGTTGTAATCCGCAAGCCACTTTCCGGCAAGTCCGTCTTCATTCGCGATTTTGTACGCTTCTCCACGCAGTCTCGCCGATACCATATCAAGAAATTCCGCAGGAACTGCAACGTTGTAATTGCTCGTTTCTGTTTTTAATATCGGTCTGAGACGGTATACAACAGTGACTTTGTCCGGCACTTCCGTAAGACTTAAAACGAGCTTTCCGTTGTAGTCGGTGTAGTACAGATTCTTATCGGAGAAGTTCATCACGCCTTTGACACCGCTCTTCTCCACCTGCACACCGTCGGCATAAACCGCTATAACATCGTCGTAAGTGACGGAAGCACAGCCGGAAGGAACGGTAAGCGTCGATAGAGTAATCGAATCGGAAGTATAGCTAATCTCGGCAGAAGTGTATTCGTCAAGTATTTCCGTGTATATGAACTGCTCGACAGTATTAAGCCATCTGTACCACGAAACGGACTGTATCTCTATTGAAATATCAGCCTCCCCGATTATCGAATCAATAAAATCGGAACACTTTATTCCGCTGTCATACATGGAAGTACCCTCCGTCAAACAGTCGCTTTCTGCTCATTCTGCGTGCATATACAGACTTGTAGGCATAGTCGGCTTCATTCACAAAATCGGTCTTTCTGTCGCTGTCTCCTGTGATGAGATACAACAGATTGTTGCAAATGGCGGCTCTGTATTCGTCATAAATCGGTATGTCCGTGTCAATTGTTCTCGGTCGTTGATATCCCGCGCCGCCTTGTATCACTTTCGATACACCGTATTTCCCGACAAGATAGTTTATCGTTGTGTCGAGATGAGTGAGGAAAGTATTATGAGAACAATCAGAAGTAAGAGTGACTGTATCATATAAATCCTTTACGTTCAAATCGTTCCTCCTTTGTAGAATTACACACAAACAGAAAAGAGAGCAGGGACTGTCCCCGCCCCCTTCTGCTTATGCATGGGTTAGATTATGCTGTCTTTCTTTCGATTTCAATGCAAGTACCGGGGTTCTTGCAGATAAGCTCAAGGTAGTTTGCGAGGCAAGCACGGTATACGGACTTGCCTTCCATGAGGTTGAAAATGCCGCCGCCCTGATAAGCCATAAACTCCCAACCGGTCTGTCTGAGCTCGAACTGAGATGTGTCAACACCCCACGCCTTAGAAGCCGGAACAAATCTCTCGTTGTAAACATCAACCTCTCTGTTGCCGTAAACAATCTTGATTGAAGCAAAACCGTTACGGTAGTTGTTGTTGGTTACATACTGAGTGTTTGAGGACTTGAGGTAGTTGAGGAAGTCGGAATAGAGGGTATCACCCATCATGATAAGGTCAATCTTGCCGCGTCTCATTCTCTCGGAATCCTGAATAGCTTTGTTGATGAGAACATCGTCGGGTTCTTCTGTCTTAGCTTCGCTTACTGTATAGGAGTAAGTAAGAGGCTTGAGCCACGGGTTATCAGCCTTTGTGAGACCGTAGATTGAGGTAATAGCGGAATCGTAAATTGTTCCGAGACCTGTAATCTCTCTATCCTTGGAGTTCTGCACGTATACGACTGCATTAGCACCGCAAGTGAATGTGGTGTCAAATGTTACAGTCTTTGTGGAGTGGTCGATAGCTTTAATCTGTACTCCCGCCTTGCCAACAGTGCCGCCGCTCTCGTAAATGTCGCAAGTAAGACCTTCCATGAGATAAGAGGTGTCATTTACAACGTGAGAAGCCTTGGCGGAAGAAGCTGCTGCGGAAATTGTAGCGAGCTTGCCTGAACCGTTGCCGAAGAGCATTCTGCCGACGTTCCATGCGCTTGCTTCGTATGCCGCATCCATTTCATCCTTTACAGCGTCAATCATAGCAGACTTTGCGCTTCTGCCGAGCTGAATAGCCTTGTTGGAAATGCGGAGTTCGTTGTACGCGTCCTTTGTGGTGTAACTAAGCTTAGAGTACAGCGGTGCGTGTGCGTCGGGAGTGTCCTGACCTTCGCCGCTCATACCAAAGCCGCCGCCGATGCCGATTCTCGCGCCGAATTGACCCATAGATGCATCAAGAGTGCCTTTCTTAATCTTCTGCATGAAGATTGACGGGTCAACGTTCAGCGCGTTGTTCAGAAACGGAAGATACTCGTTAAGGAGTATATCCTGAATTCTGTTGAGGTCCTGTGTGATAGGATTTGCCATTTAATAAATCTCCTTTTCTTGAATGATTTTATCTGCCCCAGTATTTGTCGACGTTAGAGAAGAGTTCTTCTTTTGTCTGGGGTCTGTGTTCCGGAACTGCCGCGGCGTTGGTCATGCCCTGAGAAGCAGTCATTTTAGGCAGGTTTTCATTTTGCTTTTGTATGTTCTGCGCACGCCTGATTTCGAGTGCTTTTTGAGCGTCAGGGTTCGCCATTACCG
>ERZ808252.1788-NODE-1788-length-14589-cov-3.517751_pt1 | contig 14589 bp, 8 predicted proteins | sample MGYA00521242_ERZ808252 | MGnify/ENA primary metagenome ERZ808252 (study PRJEB31516, sample SAMN03275581) | gut metagenome | biome: mammalia-associated habitat; material: feces | host: Papio cynocephalus | place: Kenya | collected 2012-08-07 ...
TCCCGTGCTTACGAACGCCGAGTACGAGGGAAAATCCAAACTTCTCGTATTCGATTACCAATCGCCCGACAAGGGAAGCGAAATCGAGGACAAAAAGTACAAAAGGCGTATAAAACGGCTGCTTTTCAAGTTGAAAAACAAAAAATATAAGGGGATATTCTCTACTTTTTGCGAGGATAGGCAGATTGTCGATAAAATTTGCAAAATAGATTTCGGTGCGCTTTGCGACAATCCGAGCGTAAACTGCAAGCCGAGAGCGGTGGAACTTGCAAGATTTTGCCTCGCTTCTACGGGCTGGATTTTCGTCGAGGACAGATTCAAAACGCTTGCAAACGAGCATAATAGGCTAAAAACGCTCACTTTTGCCGAGATAACGACGATGAAAGAGACGTTTTTGTACGTTATTCTCGAAAAAATCTATTTCATTCTCGAAAACTTGAATACGGTTGCAAAGGCGATGAATCTTGCAAAAAAATACGTTAAAGACAACGGAATTGCTTTCGATAACAAAAAATACAAGAGTTTTTCAAAATCGAAACTGTTTTTGGAACTTTGTATGATAGAGGCTAATTATCAAAAGAAGGACAAAGAGTGCCTCGACGGCGTTATCGACGGTTTGTATATGACCTATTCGAGACTTTGCGACAGTGCGGAATCCGTGCTGAATTTCGATTTTTCGAGATACTATACGCCGCTCGAAATATACGATAAATTCGATTGTTTTGAAAATGCGACCGAAAATCAAAAATTCGGCTTTTTGTCGCTTGCAAGCAGTTTGAGCGAAAAGGAAAACCTCGACGAGTTTATGTATGCAATCCGAGTTGAGAAGTATATGCAAAGCGCGTCGGCAGGGCATAGCAAAGTGAAAAAGGCGGATTTTTTCGATAAAGCGATTTGTATTCTTTCTCACAAAAAGGACATCGCAATGCTCGGCGCGGCGTTGAGTTCGGATTTCTTTATGCGAGTGTTTTTTGATAAAAAATCCACAAAAGAAAACAAAAGTATTTCAAAATTAGTCGATTTTGAGAATAGTTTTGAGCCGATATATAAGTTTAACAATTTGAATTTAGGAATTTCCACGCTCGGCGACGTGTTGCGCATATCGCCGCATTTGCCCGACAATATCGACAGCGCGGACGTCGTGTTTTCAAACAACGGCGTAAAGCATAATATGCACATAAAACGCGGCGACGATACGAAAATATATCTCGGAAGCACTCGAATCGAGGGAACTAAATATATTCGACTTGCAAACAAGCCGCTCGACGTAACCGTCATAGTGAAGAAGTGATTGCTTTATGAAATTGCATATGATATTGCAATGGTTTGCTGTGATTTTGCTTGCTTTTTGCTGTTTGGCAAATGTGGATTGCAATTCATACGTTATTTTTATTGTTTTTGTGCCGATTAAAAGAGTTTTTGACGCGTTGAAAGCAATATAACATATTTTGATTGTGGCTATGTCGGCGTTTTAGCATTTTTTGTTTGTGCTATGACGCAATTTTTTAACGTTATAATGGAATAATGACACGATTTTTCGACGTTTCGACACCGTTTTGGCACATTTTGTTGACTTATTATTTTTATATTGTTATTATTTTTTAGATATTTAGCGTGCGCGCAATGCGCGTGCGAGAATTTAGGAGTTGTTATGAAAGAAAAAATGGACGCTATCAAAAACGCCGCTTTCGAAATGATCGAGAAGGCTCAAACGTCGCAAGATCTCAACGACGTCAGAGTCAAATATCTCGGCAAAAGCGGCGAAATCTCTATGCTTATGAGAGATATGGCAAACGTACCCAAAGAGGAACGTCCGATGATGGGCAAACTCGTCAACGAATTGCGTTCGGCAGTCGAAACCGTGCTCAATCAAAAGACGGAACAAGTTGTAGAACAAGAGAAACTCGCTCGCCTCAAAGCAGAGGAAATCGACGTTACTTTGCCGTCTAACCGCGAGAATCTCGGCACTTTGCATCCTCTCACGCTCATCACGAGAGAACTTATCGATATTTTCTCTGTTATGGGATTCTCCGTCGTGGAAGGTCCCGAAATCGAAAGCGATTTGTATAATTTCCAACTTCTCAACGTACCCAAGGACCATCCGGCACGCGATATGCAGGACACTTTCTATATCAACGACAACATCGTGCTTCGCACGCAAACTTCCGCAGTTCAAGCGCGCGTTATGCAAGCGGGCGAGCCGCCTATCCGCATAATTTCACCCGGCAAGGTGTACAGAAGCGACGACGACGCGTCCCACAGCCCGATTTTCAATCAATTCGAGGGACTCGCAATCGACAAACACATCACTATGGGCGATTTGCAAGGTTGCTTGCAAACGTTTGCGGAAAAACTTTTCTCGAAAGATACCAAAGTCAGACTTCGCCCGTCGTATTTCCCGTTCACAGAGCCGTCCGTCGAGGTTGACGTCACTTGCTCTATGTGCCACGGAAAAGGTTGCAGAGTCTGCAAGGGCACGGGTTGGGTCGAGATTCTCGGCGCAGGTATCGTCAATCCGCACGTCCTCGATATGTGCGGCATAGACAGCAGCGTATACAGCGGCTTTGCGTTCGGATTCGGTATCGACCGTATCGCTATGATAAAATACGGCATTCCCAACATCAAAATGCTCTACGAAAACGACGTGCGTTTTCTCAAACAATTCAACTGAGGTGCGAATATGTTAGTTCCTATTTCCTGGCTTAAAGATTACGTGGACATCAACGTTTCAATCCCGACTCTCGCAAAAAAACTCGTCGGAATCGGTTTTGAAGTCGAAGATATTATTTATCAAGAAAAACAAGCGACAAACGTCGTCGTCGGAAAAATCGTCAAGGTCGAAAAACACCCGAACGCCGACCGTTTGCGCGTAACTCAAATCGATATCGGTTCAAAGACCATTCAAGTCGTAACCAACGTTCCCGTAGAGGGCGGCGAAACCATTGCCGTCGCGCTTGACGGTGCGCACCTTGCGGACGGTCACGACATCAAGAAAGGCGAACTCAGAGGTGTCGTCAGCGAGGGTATGCTTTGCGGTCTCGAAGAAGTCGGCGTAACCGAAGACGATGTACAAAATCAAAAGGCGGGCGACATCATTCGCTTTGCAGAGGGCACGACGCTCGGTCAAAACGCGCTCAAAGCACTCGGATACGACGATATTATCCTCGACGTGAGCGTCACGGCAAATCGTCCCGACTGCAACAGCATTTACAAAATGGCAAAAGAAGTCGCGGTTGCGCTCAACACCGATTGCAGAGAACCCGTCATCGACTATAAAGTTTGCTCTTGCGGCGCAAAAGTCACCGATATGGTCAGCGTTGACGTGCAAAATCAAGAACTTTGCCCCAGATATATGGCGGCAGGCGTGAAGAATATCAAAATTTTCCCGTCCTCGCAAACGATTAAATCGAGATTGAGAGCGGTGGGTATTCGTCCGATAAACAACATCGTCGACATCACCAACTACGTTCTAATCGAAATCGGTCAACCGATGCACTCGTTCGACAAGAGAGAACTTACGGGCGACAAAATCGTCGTGCGCAACGCAAAAGAGGGCGAAGTTATCGTAACTCTCGACGGAAAAGAAAACAAACTCAATTCGAGTATGCTCGTCATTTGCGACAGCGACAGACCCGTTGCGGTGGCAGGCATTATGGGCGGCGCAAACAGCGGCATTCAAGACGACACGAACGAAGTCGTTTTCGAGGCGGCAAAGTTTGCTCGCGACAACATACGCCGTACATCTCGCGCGCTCAATCTTCGCTCGGACAGTTCGGCAAGATTTGAAAAAGGCATTGATTTCGCTTCGCAAGAATACGGAATCAAACGTGCTTTGACCCTCGTATATCAAAGCGGCTCGGGCGACATCGTAGACGGTCTTATCGACGTAAAAGTGGATTATCAATCCCTCAGAGAAATTCCGTTCACAACCAAGAAAATACAAGAAATTCTCGGCTGCAAAGTGCCTAAAAAAACGCTTATTTCCATACTCGCTCGTCTCGGAATCGAGGTCAGAGAGGACGGAAAAACTCTCGTCGCGCTCGTGAAAGAGGACAGAGAAGACATCGTCGGCGTGAACGATATTGCAGAAGAATTTATCCGCGTTTACGGATATTCGCATATCAAACCAACTTTGTTCGAGTTTGCGGGACTTGCAGAGGGCGGACTTCCCGACAAAAACAAGTTCGTGAACGTCGTGAAAGATACCTTGCGCGCGTGCGGACTTATGGAAAGCGTGACGTACTCGTTCACGTCGCCGAAATTCGCAACGCTTTTGAATCTCGACGAAAACGACGAGGCAAGAAACGCAATCCGCCTCAAAAATCCGCTCGGTGAGGCACTCAGCGTTATGCGTACGACGCTTACGCACAGTATGATCGAAACTCTCGTTTACAACGCAACCCACTTCAACAAGAGCGCAAGACTTTTCGAGGTTGCGAACGTATACTTGCCAAAGAGCCTTCCGCTCGAAGAATTGCCGAACGAAGAATGCAGACTTTGCATCGGCGAATACGGCGACGGAGCGGATTATTTCGAACTTAAAGGCGCAATCGAGCAAGTGTTCAGAGCGTTGCATATCGACGTAAAATACGCAAGAGCAAACAAGCCGTTCTTGCACCCGGGCAGAAGCGCGGAAGTGTTCGTAAACGGCAAGAGAGTAGGTTATCTCGGCGAATTGCATCCCGACGTTCAAAAGAACTACGGCGTTGACAATACGAGAATATACGTTGCGGAAATCTCGATTGACGGCATTTTCAACAGCGAAAGCCTTGAAAAGAGCAAATGCGTTCCGTTCGGAAAATTCCCGAATATCGACCGCGACCTCGCAGTCGTCGTTGACGAGAACGTGCTTGCGCAAGACATAGTAGACGCGGTTAAAAGCGCGAAAATCAAATTCCTCACCGACGTTAAAGTGTTTGACGAATACAAGAGCGAGCAAATCGGTAAGGATAAAAAGAGCGTTGCAATGAGTTTTGCGTTCTCATCGCTCGAACGTACGCTCACCGACGACGAAATCGCCGCCGAAATGGCAAAGATTTTGTCCGCGCTCAAACGCAAAGTCGGCGCAAAAATCAGATAATCGATATAAAATCGCAAATCGACGAAGCAGTGCACTTCGTCGGTTTTGGCGGTAGATAACGAAATATAAGTGAAGTTATGTTTGACCAAAAGAGTTTGAATACGCTCGAATATCCAAAAATTCTCGACAAACTTGCCTCGTTTGCGCAATCGCAAGGCGGAAAAGATAAGGCAAAGTCGCTTGTCCCGTTCGAGAAAATCGCGGACGCAAACGACGCTCTCGACGAAACCGCGGAAGCGGACAGAGTGCTTTTCGAGTATTCCTTATCGCCGAATTTCGCAGTTGACGACATAAGCGAGATTCTCGTAAAGGCGAAAAAGGGCGCAACGCTCGCAATCCCCGAAATTATGAAGGTCGGAAGGTCGCTTCGCGTGTCGAGAAGGCTCAAATACACTATCGACAAAGTGAAAGATTGCCCAATACTTGCAGGTATGGCAATTGGACTGTTCGAGAACGAAACCCTCGAAAAAAAGATTTTCGACGCGTTTTTGAGTGAAACGGAAGTTGCCGACAACGCCTCGAACGAGTTGCGCGCGATTCGTATTCGTATTCGCAAACTCAACGACAACGTAAGAAGCAAACTTCAACTTTTCATAACTTCGCCGCAGTACTCGAAGTATTTGCAAGACAACATCATAACCGTGCGCGGCGATAGGTACGTCATACCCGTAAAAAGCGACTGCAAAGGCACTATCCCGGGGCTCGTTCACGACCAATCCGCTTCGGGTTCGACGCTATTCGTCGAGCCTATGCAAATCGTCGAACTCAACAACGAACTAAAAGTCGAACTCGTCAACGAACAACTCGAAATCGAAAGGATTTTGAGAGGTTTTTCAAATCAAATCGAAAGTTGCGCGGACGGCATAACTTACAGTTACAACACTGTCGTCGATATGGATATGATTTTTGCAAAAGCGCAACTCGCAAGAGAGTACAAGGCGGTGAAACCCGAACTCAACGAAGCGGGAATAATCAATATCCGCGCGGGCAGACATCCGCTTATCGACGGCAAAAAAGTCGTTCCCGTGTCGCTCGCTCTCGAAAAAGACGAAAAAATGTTGCTGATTACGGGGCCGAATACGGGCGGAAAAACCGTTACGCTCAAACTTGTCGGTCTGTTCACGATTATGGCAATGAGCGGATTGTTTATCCCAGCAAAAAGCGCAAACTTGTCCGTTTTCGACGGCGTGTACAGCGACATCGGCGACGAGCAGAGCATAGAACAAAGTTTGTCCACGTTCTCGTCGCATATCAAGAATACGATTGGAATTTTGAACGTTATCACGTCAAAATCTCTCGTTTTGTTCGACGAACTCGGCGCGGGTACGGACCCCGGCGAGGGCGCGGCGCTTGCCGTAAGTATCGCCGAATACTTGCTCAAAGTCGGCGCAAAAGCGTTTATCACGTCGCACTTTAACGACCTCAAAGAGTTTTCGCTCGTGACTAAAGGCGTCGTTGCGGCTTCGATGGAATTTGACAGCAACACGTTCTGTCCGACCTACAAACTCGTCATGGGCGCGATAGGTTCGTCGAACGCGCTTGCCATTGCAAAGAAACTCGGGCTTTCGGACGAAATTATCGAAAACGCAAAGAGCAAAATATCCGTTGAAAAACGCCAATTCGACAACGTTTTGACAGCGGCGGAAAAGACGAGAATGAAAGCCGCCGAACTCGTGAGCGAAGCGTCAATTGACAGAGAGAACGCCGCAAAAGCGTTGAAAGACGCCGAAATCGAGAAGAAACGTATCGAAGAAAAGCGCGAAAAACTCGACGAGAGCATACGCAAGGAAACCAAACGTCTCATCGAAAACAGCGTTGAAGAAGCAAACGATATTCTTGCGCAATTAAAGGATATTCTCAACAAGCCCGAAGTCGAAGACAAGGATTTGTTCGAGGCGAGAAAACTCAAAAAGCAACTCGAAAATATGTCCGCAGACTACGAAAAAGAAGCGGTCGTCGAGGACGTTCCCGACATTTCGCCTTTGAAAATCGGCGATAACGTCTTTGTCAAATCCTTGCAAAAGAAGGGCAAACTCACGTCCGTGAATCAGCGCGGCGAAGCGGTCGTTTCCTTTGGAAAACTCACGACGAAAGTCAAAAAAGACGACTATTTCAAGGTGAAGTGATATGACTGACCACTATTCGCAAACAATCGACGTAGAAGTGTCGCAAAAAATGCGCCAACTGCAATGGGCGGGTATAACTATGATTCTCGCCTCGCTCGGATTCATACTGATTTCGGCGTTTTACAGTTGGTATTTTATGTTCGGTTTTGCGGCGTTGCTCGTAGGCGGCGCGGTCTGCATACACTTTTACAACAAAACCGCAAAAGAGTACACCTACGAGTTTTCGCCGTCGAGATTGAAAGTTATCGAAAAAGACGTTGTGAACAGACAACGAGTGTATCTCGATTTGCTTTGGAAAGACGTTTGCGGCTTCGAGATAATGAACGACGTATACGACGAAAAATCCGATTTACTCTGCGCCTCGAAAGCGTACGAGAGCGGCGTATGGCAAATAGTTTTCAAAGTCGACAACGAGAAAAAACGACTTTTGTTTGCGCCCGACGATTATCTCGTGCTTCTGATAAAAGAAATCGCAAACAACGACGAAAAAAAATAAATAATATCGAAACTATAAAATTGATAATCTGACAGCGAATATGAACAAACTGATATATCTTGACAATGCCGCAACAACGAGGATTTATCCCGAAGTTGCCGAAACGATACGCAAAGAAAGCGTGGAAGATTTTTTCAATCCGTCCGCGCTTTACAAACCGTCCGTCGCATTGTCCGTCAAAATCAAAAACGCGAGAGAAAACATAAAATCCGCGCTCAAAGCACCCGACGGCGAGTTGTATTTTCTTTCGGGCGGAAGCGAAGCGGACAATACCGCATTGTTCTGCACGAGAAAACCCAAAGGAAGCAAGATTATTGTCGGCGAAGGCGAACACGACGCGATTATAAACAGTGCGAATCAACTTGCTATGCAAGGTTTCGACGTCAGATTTGCGCCCATAAACAAAGACGGTTCGATAAACGTCGAAGAATTTGAAAAACTGCTCGACGAAAGCGTTTCGCTCGTTTCGATTATGCACGTGAGCAACGAAACGGGGGCAGTGAACGACGTCGCAAAACTCGTGCGCCTTACGAGAAAGCATAGCCCCAAAGCCGTGTTTCATTCGGACGGCGTGCAAGCGTTCGGCAAAATCAAAGTGAATTTACGCGCGCTCGACGTGGATTTGTACACGATTTCCGCGCACAAGATTCACGGACCGAAGGGAATCGGGGCGTTGTTCGTCAAGAAAGGCGTTTCCATAAAGCCGCTTATCTATGGCGGTGGACAAGAAAAAGGCTTTCGTTCGGGAACGGAAAACGCGCCTGCGATAATCGGATTTGCACAAGCAGTGAAGACTTGCCTTGATAATTTTGATGCTGACTATTCTAAAAAAATGATTTTTAGAGAACAGTTGATGGCAAAACTTGTCGAATCTATCGACGGAATCGAGATTGTATCGCCCAAAGAAAATTTTGCGCCGAACATATTGACGGTTGCGTTTAAGGACGTAAGAGGCGAAGTGTTGTTGCACGACATAGAGGATTACGGCATATTGGTGGGAATCGGCTCGGCGTGTTCGTCGCATCACGAATCGAGATTCAAAGGCTTGCTCGGACTCGACGAAAGTCATAAAGACGGAATCATACGATTCAGCACGTCGTATGAAAACGACGTAAACGACGTCGATTATATCGTGTCAACCATAAAAAACAGTCTCGAAAAACTCACCGCTTACAAGAGAATTTGATTTTGAGTCTAAAAAGACTTATGTAAAATCGAAAAATACATTACGGAACGACTATGGAAAAAGTTATTATCATCAGATACGGGGAAATATTCCTCAAAGGCAAAAACCGCGATTATTTTGAAAGTTTGCTTATAAAGAACATAAAGCAAGCACTTTCGGGATTAAAATTCGACTTTGCTCGCTCGCAAGGCAGATATTTCGTTGAAAACTTCGACGTTGACGACGAATTAGAGTTTGTGGACAGATTGAAAAAAGTGTTCGGCATATACTCGTTTTCGGTTGCGTACAAGGTTGAAACCAAAGCAAACGAGGATTTTTGCGACGTAAGAGAGTGTATAAAGCAACTTGCAATCAAAACGCAAGAAGAAACTTTGCTCAAAGCGCCGAAATTCAGAGTCACGGTCAAACGCGCCGACAAGCGTATACCGCTTGCATCCTACGAGATTGCGGCAAAACTCGGCGGTGTGGTGCTTGCAAACACCTCGTTTAAGGTGGATTTGAAAGAATTTGACTACGATTTCTTGGTGGATATGCGCGAAAACGGCTATTCGTTCGTATATAGCGACGTAATTCAAGGCGCGGGCGGACTTCCCGTCGGTTGCTCGAGCAAAGGACTTATGTTGCTGTCGGGCGGTATCGATTCGCCGGTTGCGGCTTATATGATGGCAAAGCGCGGTATGAAACTTTGCGCAATCCATTTCTGTTCGCCGCCGTACACGTCCGAAAAAGCAAAAGAAAAGGTGGTCGAACTTCGCAATATCGTCGAAAAATACGCAACCGACGTCAAACTTTACGTCGTTCCGTTCACCGAAATCCAAATGGAAATTCACAGAGTTTGCCCTGCGGAATTTATGATAACCATTATGCGCAGATTTATGATGCGCATAGCCTCGATTGTCGCAAAACAAGCGGAATGTAAAGCGTTGATAACCGGCGAAAGCCTCGGACAAGTCGCTTCGCAAACGGTCGAGAGTATGACTTCGACGGAAGATTGCGCAAGTTTGCCCATTTTCAGACCTCTCATTGCGTTCGACAAGGAAGAAACGATGAATCTCGCGCGCAAAATCGGCACTTACGAAACGTCGATTGAACCGTTTGAGGATTGCTGCACGATTTTCTTGCCGAAAAATCCCGTTATTCACCCCAAACTCGAAAAGGTGAGAGAAGCGGAAAAAGCAATGGATATTGACGCTTTGGTTGCAAAAGCAGTCGAAGGAATCGAAATTCTTTGATTTTTTTTCGATAGTATCCCGACATTTTTGTTGACTTATCTAAATTTGTGCATATACTGGATATTGAAAGCGGCATCCACATCTTCGGAACAAACCCCGATATGGGGGTCGCTTTCTTATTATAACTTTCTTATTATAAAATTAAGAGCATTTTGTAATAATTGCAAATGTTATTTCATATGCACAAATCATTGTTTACTACTCAATTAAATTAAATTCGCCTTCAACAAATACTTCTTTTTCGACATACGCGGTTGCCGACGGATTCGTCGTGACGAAACATTCGACTTTGTAGCGAACGATGTCCGAAAACGTGTACGGCGTATCGTAAAAGGTTATATTTCCGTTTGACGTTTTGCCGTCTATTTGCGACATTATCGTTTCGCCGAAAACGTCGTACTTCGTGATTTTGTAGGTGTAGATTTCCTCGCAAGGCAAAGTTATCGTGACTTTGCCGTCTATATATTTTACCTCGAAGTCTGCTTTGTCTTGCGAAACGCAATCGAAACAAGATGACATAGGGTAGATTTGCTCGTTTGAAAAAATTTCGGTTTTTCGATATTCTATCGGGGTATTTTCGCTTGCAATCGTAACGCTTTTGTTGCGCTTTGTGGCGTACAAATCGACGTCGAGCGTAAAAGTGGAATCGCTTTTTTTCATTTGCTTGCTTATAGTATGGTTCGAATCGAGTGTCTTCCACGATTCGAGGCATTGTTTGGTTGCAAACCCACCGCCTTTTTCGCTCATACCGTTGTCAGAGCCGTGCCATACGACGACGGTGTATTGGTCGTTGTAACTTGCGCACCAAGCGTCGCCGTTTTTGCCGTCGTTTCGCTCGGCAGTGCCCGTTTTTGCGCAAACCTCGAAGTTTAACGCTGAAAGAGTGATTGCCGTGCCGTCTTTGACCGTATCGGAAAGAGCGGAATTGATTTGGTCGCAAGTGGACTCTTTGAAAACTCGGTTTTGCGATATATCCGAAGACGAAAGTATTTTTCGATCGCCTTTTACGACATAGTTTACGAAACTTGCGCATTTATATATACCGCCGTTTGCAAACGTCGCGTATGCGTCCGCAATTTGCTTTATTCCCACGCCGTTTGAGATTGCGCCGAGGGATAGGGCGTAGTTTTTATCGTTTTCGGTCGTAGTTATACCGAGTTTTTCGAGATATGCAATGCTCGAATCAACGCCGATATAATCGAGAGTTTTGACGCTTACGCTGTTTATAGACTTCTTTATTGCTTGGCGTATCGTCGTGTCGCCGTAATATATTCCGCCGTAATTCGACGGCGAATAATCGCCGAAAGCGACTTTCTCGTCAACGATTGGCGTTGCAAGGGTTATCGCGTTTTTATCGAGTGCGGGGGCGTAAACCGCAAGAGGTTTCAGCGACGAGCCCGCTTGCCTTTTTACGTCGTAGGCAAGATTCGACCAGTACGCCGAAACCGTGTGCGTTTCGTTGTCCAAAACTATAATCGCGCCGTCGATTTCGTCGGTTGAATACAGACTTTTGTCGCTTCCGATTTTTGCAATTTGCGTTTGAATTTCCGAATCGACGTTGAGGTAAATTTTAAGTCCGCTGTTTGACAATTCGTACTTCGTTATATCGAGTTTTTGGCAAACTTCCGCAATCGCCGATTTTATATATAAATCGTAAATCCGTTTGTTTAGATTGCCGCTTTTTTGTTGATTCTTCGTTGATTCGAGAGGGACGTTTATCGCATTGCCATACGTGTTTTCGTCAATATAGCCATCTTTTTTCATAACCGACAAAACGAGGTTGCGCCTCGATATGCAATCGTTTTCCGCCGCAAACGGCGAGTATTTTTTAGGATTCTTTACTATACCCGCAAGCGTTGCACATTCGGGAAGGGTTAAGTCTTGAATATTCTTGTCGAAATACAATCTTGCCGCTTGCTTCACGCCGTATGCGCCGTTGCCGAAGTATATAACCGAAAGGTACATTGCAAGTATCTCGTCTTTTGAATATTCCTTTTCGATATTCGTTGCGATTGCAATCTCTTTGAGTTTGCGTCTGACGGTTTTTTCGTGGGTCAAGTGCGTGTTTTTGACGAGTTGTTGAGTGATTGTGGACGCGCCTTCTTTGAGCGCGCCAGATTTTACATTGTTTACGAGCGCACCCGCCATACGCACGAGGTCGTATCCTTTATGCGAATAAAAACGCTTGTCTTCGAGCGCGACGAAAGCGTTTTTGAGATTGTCGGGAATGTCCTCGGTTGCAATGTAGTTTTCTTCGGTGTAGGGTAATTCGTTGCCACTCGAATCGAAAAACACGGGTGTTGCGCTTGCCGTCGGAAGCAAATCCACATTCGGTTTTTGCGTGTTTGCCCATATTGCGAATCCGCCTATCGCCACCGATGCTGCGACGACGGGAAGCAGGAAGACAACTGATAAAGCAATAGCAACCTTACGCTTTTTGCGTTTTTTGACTTCCGGATCGACTATTTTCGTTTTTTCGGATTTTTTCATTGAATTTATTATTGTTTTATCCGCCGAAATTATGTATAATAAATTTTTGATAAATATAATGCGCATATTGCGCGCGTACGAGCAAGGCAAAATCCGCTTGCAGATACGCAAACCGAACGACAATATCTTGCAAAACGCAAAAGCATAAAGGATGCAAATGACGAAATTCTACAAAATCAACACGTACGGCTGTCAAATGAACGTTCACGAAAGCGAAAAAATCGCCGGTATTCTCGAAAAAATGGGATATATCGATTGTCCCGAAGACGAAAATCCAGACATAATCGTTTTCAACACTTGTTGTATTCGCGACACTGCCGAACGCCGCGCGCTCGGCAATATCGGCGTTACGAAAGCGGAAAAGAAGCGCAATCCGAATCTCATTCTTGCGGTCGTCGGCTGTATGCCTCAACAAGACGGCGTGAAAGAGAACATCAAGGAAAGATTCCCGTACGTCGATATAGTTTTGGGCACTCGCAATATTTCCGCGCTTAAAGACGAAATTGAAAAGGTTGTCGAGGGCAGAGCGAAAATCAAAAAGCGCAGCGACAAAAAATACCGCTGTTTCGACGTAAATCAGCCGTCGGATTATCTGGACGTGGACGAAAATACGCCGCAAACCCGCACGAGTTATCCCAACGCGTGGGTAAACATCATATACGGCTGCAACAACTTCTGCACGTACTGCATAGTGCCGTACGTCAGAGGCAGAGAGGTTTCGCGCGATATGCAAAACGTGCTCGACGAGGTGAAAAAGTGCGTCGAAAACGGATATAAAGAGATAACGCTTCTCGGTCAGAACGTCAACTCGTACGGCAACGACGTAGCAGACGAAAAGGTGAATTTTGCGAATTTATTGCGCGAAATAGACAAAATCGACGACGATTTTCGCGTTCGTTTTATGACGTCGCACCCAAAGGACCTCAACGACGATATTATCGACGCTATGGCGACATCGAAACACGTTTGTCACAATCTGCATCTTCCAATTCAGGCAGGCTCGGACAAGGTGCTTGCAAATATGAACAGACGCTACGACAGCGCGCATTATCTTCAAATCATCGAAAAACTGCGCGAACGTATGCCCGACATCGGCATAACCACGGACATTATGGTCGGATTCCCGACCGAAACGGAAGAAGATTTCCAAGACACTCTCGAGATCGTGAAAAAAGTGCGCTATTCAAACGCTTTTACATTCATTTATTCGCCGAGAAAAGGCACGCCCGCCGCTAAAATGGAACAGATACCGTACGCGGTTAAGCAAGAGCGAATCGCGCGCCTTATCAAACTTCAAAACTCTATAACCAAAGAGATTTCAAAAACCTACATCGGCGGCGTGTACAGAGTGCTTTGCGAGGACGTCGCGCCAAAACTCGACGGTATGGTTTGCGGCAGAGAAGACGGCGGCAGGCTCGTCACTTTTCAGGGCAGCAAAGACGATATAGGCAAATTTTTCGACGTGAGAATAACCGAATCAAAATCGGCGTCCCTTTTCGGACATAAGGAGAAAAAATGAATATCGACAGAGATAAACTCTCACCGATGATGAAACGATATTTTCAAATCAAGGACAATTATCCCGATTGTCTGCTTTTCTTCCGCTTGGGCGACTTTTACGAGATGTTTTTCGACGACGCGGTGACAGCGTCGAGAGTGCTCGATTTGACTTTGACGGGCAGAGATTGCGGACTTGCCGAGCGCGCGCCTATGTGCGGCGTTCCGTATCACGCAGTCGATAACTATATTAGAAGGCTCATCGAAAACGGCTATCGCGTCGCGATATGCGAACAATTAAGCGACCCCGCGACGTCCAAAGGACTCGTCGATCGCGACGTAGTGCGAGTGGTGTCGAGCGGCACGGTTATGGAAGAAGATATACTCGACGAGAAAACTTCCAACTATCTATGCTCGATTTTCACAAATTCCTCGACGTTCGGCATTGCGTGGACGGATATTTCGACGGGTGAATTTAACGT